>Ga0302320_10000311_pt1 | contig 112738 bp, 84 predicted proteins | sample Bog_T0_3_FD_202130 | JGI IMG/M metagenome (GOLD analysis project Ga0302320, IMG submission 202130) | Peat permafrost microbial communities from Stordalen Mire near Abisko, Sweden - Bog_T0_3 | ecosystem: Environmental > Terrestrial > Soil > Wetlands > Peat | place: Sweden: Abisko, Stordalen... | reverse complement strand
GGGCAGTTCGGGGGGGGGGTCGCATAGTAGTGGCGCCTCGGGCGGCGGTGGCGGATCGCATAGTGGCGGCGGTAGCGTGAGCAGTGGCGGCGGGTCCAGTTCCGGCGGCGGTGGATCGCATGGCGGTGGTGGTGGAGGATCAGCCCCGAGCGGCGGCGGTTCTCACAAGTAGATCCACGCTTCAGCCAGCGCTTGCGTCTGGATCGAGAGAAAGGGAAAGAAGGGCTGCTTCGATTTCCGGAGCAGCCTTTTCTCTGTTCAATTCGCGCCAAAGACCGGCCAGCTCCTCGATGGAGAGCGCTTCAGCCCGCGCTTGAGCAGGAATCCCAGCGCGTTCGAGTGCGGACACAATCGCTGCGGGAGAGATGGATGCGGCTCGCAGATTGTTGCTGACCGTCTTTCGTTTCTGCGCAAATACGGAGCGCAGAAAGAGCGTGAACGGCAGTTCTTCTACTCCAAGTTCGGCGAACCGGGGAGCGAAGCGCCAGCGGAAGACCGTGGAGTGTACATCGGGTGGTGGGGTGAAGGCTGAGGGCGGCAGAGTGAAAAGGTTCTGCGCCGGTCCGTGCATTTGGACGGACACCGAGAGCAGGCCGTAATCGCGTGAACCCGGCTCGGCGGTGACGCGATCGGCCACTTCGCGCTGCACCATGAGCACCGCACGGTCGATCGAGGCGTGACTGGCAGCCAACTTGAACAGAATCTGCGAAGTGATGTAGTAGGGAAGATTGCCCACTACCAAAAGGCGGTCCGACCCGGCTTGAGGGGCATTGGGAAAGTCGCGAGCAGCCGTGGCGAAGTCAAAGGCGAGAACGTCTTGCCCGATGACGGTGACTTTTTCTGGAGGGAATTCGGCCCGAATCCATGCGGCCATCTCGGGGTCCAGTTCCACCGCGACGACATGGGCGGCACGCGCCGCCAAGGCTCCCGTAATGGCGCCCTGACCGGGGCCGATCTCCACGACGGTGCGGCCGCTGCAATCGCCAATGGCGGCGGCAATGCGCTGAATGGCCTGGGAATCGTTGAGGAAGTTTTGTCCGAGTTTGGGCTTGGCAGGCATGGTCACCTTTGATGGTAGCCGACCCGGCAGGGCAATCGCATTTGGATCATTCTTTGAAAAAAGCGAAAAGGTAGGAAGGGTACGGGCTTTAGCCCGTACAAATGCAGCCAAAATCGGCGGGGCTTTAGCCCCTGAGGGACTGAACTCGCAAAAGTCTGCCTTCTTCAACCGTATCCCTCGGGGGCTGAAGCTCATTTTTCGGCATTGCTGCAATGTACGGGCTGAAGCCCGTACCCTTCAACCTAAAAACAGCAGTTGCTTGTGGGTTGAGGCGTTCATCCACCCCAAAACTTTGTCATCCTGAGCGAGCGAAGCGAGTCGAAGGACCTGCGTTTTCGTGGATTTCAGGCTCACCTTTTCGGTGATTTCCCAAGTGCGATAAAACGCGCGTCCAACTTGCAGTTTTCAACCATTTCATCGATCCTACTGCCGGATCAAGGTTCAATGGTTCAAATGCGATTGCCCTGGCCGACCCGGCCCTATGCGCACACTCCCTGCCACTCGCGTAGTAGACTTGCCCTTTGGCTGCGCTTCCCGTGATTTCAAACGGCAAGAGCGCGCTCTGGTGGAGAGAGCGCAGGGAGAACTGGTTATGCACATCGTCTTTGCTTCTTCGGAATGTGTACCTTTTGCAAAGACCGGCGGGTTGGCGGATGTGGTGGGTGCTTTGCCGCCGGAATTGGTAAAGCTCGGTCACAAGGTGACGGTCTATCTGCCGCTCTATGCCGGGGTTCGTCGCCAGCTTCACGAAGAACTGAAGTACGCGATCCGGTCGATCACGATTCCTTTCGAGTACTACAACCGGTTTGTGGGCATCGTGGACGGAGGCAAGCGCGGCGGGGTGCAGTTCTATTTTGTGGACTGCCCGGAGCTTTTCGATCGCAAGGAGCTTTATGGCCCCAAGGGGGGCGAGTTTCCCAATAACTGGGAGAGGTTTGGGCTTTATTGCCGTGCGGTTCTGGAAGCCAGCAAGCAACTCGGTGTGCCGGAAGTCTTTCACGTGCATGACTGGCAGGCGGCACTGATCCCTGTTTATCTGCGCACGGTCTATGCGCAGGACCCGGTTTTGCGCCGCTGCGGGGTGGTGCTGACGATTCACAACGCCGGCTACCAGGGGTGGTATCCCCCGCAGACTACCCAGCGTTTGCTATTCCCCTGGGATGTTTTCACCAAGGACCGCGTGGAGCACTTTGACACCTTCAACTTTCTCAAGGGTGGGATAGTCTTCAGCGACATTCTGACTACGGTGAGTCGCAAGTACGCGGAGGAGATCCAGACCGAGGAGTTCGGATACAAGCTGGACGGTGTTCTGCGCGCGCGCGCTGCGGATCTGCGTGGGATTCTGAACGGCGTCGATTATGCGCATTGGGATCCGGCGAAAGATGGTTATCTAGCTGCTCATTATTCTCCAGACCACCTGGACGGAAAGAAAGAATGCCGTGCCGATCTTCTGCAAGCTTTTGGGCTGGAGAAGGTTGCGGAGTCGGTTCCCGTGATCGGGATTGTTTCGCGCTTCGCCAGCCAGAAGGGCTTCGATCTGGTGGAGCAGATTGCGGATCGTCTGGCCGAGCGGGAAGTCGCCGTGGTGGCGCTGGGAACCGGGGAGCCGCACTATGAACGCTTCTTTCGCGAATGGGCTTTCCGTCATCCGACGCAAGTTGCGGTGCAGATCCGCTATGACGATGCGCTGGCGCATAAGGTCGAGGCCGGGTCCGACATCTTTCTCATGCCATCGCGTTATGAGCCTTGCGGCCTGAACCAGATCTACTCTTTGAAATATGGCACTGTTCCCGTGGTGCACGCGACCGGTGGATTGGACGACACCATTGAAGAGTTCCGACCGGCACATGGAACCGGTACAGGCTTCAAGTTCGACGGTTACAGCGCCGAGAAACTGCTGGCGGCCATCGACCGCTCGCTGATGGCATTCCAATACAAGGAAGCGTGGAAGCGGTTGATGCGCAATGGCATGGCGCGCAACTATAGTTGGGAGCAACCCGCCAGGGAGTACGCCGCTGTTTATCAGGAAGTGGCGGAGCGTAGAAAGTAGAAAATAAGGTGACTCGCTTCAGGAACGGAGATACCCGATGAAGGCGTTAGTCAAGAGCAAAGCGGAACGCGGGCTATGGCTGGAAGAGGTTGCGGAACCCGCGATGGGTATCAACGATGTGCTGGTGCGGGTCACGTATACGGGAATTTGTGGCACGGATGTTCATATCTATCAGTGGGATGAATGGGCCCAGAAAACCATTCTTGTTCCCATGACGATCGGCCACGAATTTGCTGGGGAGATTGTTGCGGTTGGCTCCAACGTCAACGGATTCTCCCCCGGAGATATCGTGAGCGGCGAAGGGCATGTGGTGTGCGGCCGGTGCCGGAATTGCCTGGCAGGACGACGCCATCTTTGCGCGTCGACGCAAGGGGTGGGGGTAAATCGCGCGGGAGCCTTTGCCGAGTACATCTCGCTTCCCATGACGAATATCTGGCGTCACAATCCGGGGATTGACCAGGCGGTGGCCGCGATTTTCGATCCTTTTGGAAACGCCGTGCATACCGCGCTTTCGTTTCCAGTATTGGGAGAAGATGTATTGATTACCGGCGCCGGGCCGATTGGGATCATGGCGATTCCGGTGCTGCGGCACGCCGGGGCGCGACACGTCGTGATCTCGGATTTGAACCCCTTTCGACTGGATCTGGCGCGCCGGTTGGGAGCAACCTTGGCGGTGAATACAAACGAGATCGCGCTGCCCGAAGTGCAGAAAAAACTCGGCATGATGGAGGGCTTCGACGTAGGCCTCGAAATGTCGGGCAATTCCGCCGCGCTGCGGGAGATGATCGCCAACATGAGCCATGGAGGGAAGATTGCTGTCCTCGGCATTCCCTCGCGCGAGAGCACGATGGACTGGAGACAGGTCATCTTCAATATGCTGACCATCAAAGGCATCTACGGTCGCGAGATGTACGAGACCTGGTACAAGATGTCGGTGTTACTGGAAATGGGCGTGGATATTTCACCGGTCATCACGCACCGGTTTTTCTGTACGGATTTCGAACAGGGATTCGAGGCCATGATTACCGGTCAGACGGGGAAAGTTGTTCTGGACTGGACCCATCTGGCCAATTGAGGTTTCGCTGGATAAATGGATGATTCAAATCCCTTCCGCTCCGGAAAAAGGGGCGATATCTGTATACAAAATGCATCGATCTGTATACCACTGTGGACACCCTTCTCGGGAATCATTCCGCTAGCGGCTCGTTGTCTTGGATTGCCGGCCGATAAAAGAGAGGCGGGCCGCTTGCACGACAGCGGTCAGCCCAGCCAAAGCTGGAGGAATAACCCGAAAGGAAGGCTCCCATGAACAATACCCTCTTGAATTTGTTTGTTAAGTTCCAGATTGCAGCCATGCGCGAAGAAGGCCAGGATCTGGTTGAATATGCTCTGATCACCGGACTGCTTGCCGTTGCCGCTGTCGCCCTGCTGAAAGGCGTTGGCGCCAGTGTCGTTACGCTCTTTACCAGCATCAATTCCAGCCTCGCGGGCGCTTAGTTTTCGCTCTCTTGGGTACTGCCTGCCAGACGCTCTTGTCGGTTGCTCTTCGTGGAGATGCATCAAGTTTCGATCCGCATCTCCACGTTGACACCGGCGGCTCCGGAGACCGGCGCTACTTGACGCCCAATTTGCGGATAATGTTTTAGTACCCTGACCGCGTGAGTGAGTCGCGAGAACTTCTGGTGACATAAAACCGGGACTGCGTAATCCGCGATGCCGACCGCTCATAATGCGATGGGCCGAGTGCGCGACAGATTTGTTTGTTGACGGGCCTCTGCACGTACAGGATCCTCATTTCCCCATGAGTTTCGCCTCTTGGTGCTGCATTCGAAGACAATCCTGTCGACGAGGACGCTCGACTTATCCGTGACCTGGCAGTGCTAGCCTCTCGGCTGGCTGTCTCGATGACCCATTTACGGATAGATTGTAAAGCCACATAGACAATGGATGCTCTATTCTGGTCCTGAGGCAGGCGGCGAACAAGCCCAATGAGGATGTTCTGGAACGAAGGGACGGCAGGAATCCATCATCGTCCTGCAAAGGACTGCAAATGCGGACGCCGTTCCCGGAGTCCTTTGTTGTGGGAATGGAAGCAGGTGCGACTCATCATGAGTAAGTTCATCGGCGACTCCCGGAAGAAGCGCTTGAATTCCGTTTCAGAAACTGCTCTTAACCGTCCTCCTGCGTTCAAGGAAGGCGAAACGCGGCCTTCTGCAGCCTACGCGATCTTTGCATGTATGGCGGCGTTATACCTGCTGCCTTTCATGCGCGTGCTTCTTCCGTGGACCAATGAGGGTACGCTTGCTTCCGGTGCTGTACGGATTGTTCATGGTCAGGTGTTCGCGCGGGACTTTTTTGAGGTGATGGGGCCGGGAACTTTCTATTTGCTGGCCGGATTCTTCAAAGTTCTGGGAGTGAGTTTCATTGCATTGCGCGCCGATCTTTTTGTTACGTCCCTCGGGACAGCGCTGTTGGTGTATTTTCTATCGCGGCGCGTCTGCAGCGAATATCGAACGTTGCCCTGTCTTGTGCTGGCGGGAACGTATTATGGTCTGCAGTGGCCGGGCATCAGCCATCACGTTGATAGCAATTTCTTCTCGCTTCTTGCTGTTGCGTCGGTCGTCTGGTGGCAGCAGAAGCGCTGGGGGCGTCTGTTGATTATCGCGGGTGTTCTTGCGGGCTTGACGGTGTGCTTCCATCAGACCAAGGGGCTAGCCTTGTTCCTTTCCATCCTGCTTTGGTTGCGGGTACGTCACAGGGAGGAATTCGCGGCTCTCTCTTCACGATTCGTCCTCGGTTTTGCTGGGGTGGGCGCTCCGGTGCTCGTGTGGTTCTGGAGCCAGAGTGCGCTGGGGAGTCTCTTCTATGCGAATCTGGTGTGGCCGTTCAGGCACTACGAGGCGGTGAATGTGATTCCGTACGGACTGGGAATCTTTAGTCAGTACTGGCATCAATGGGTGCACGGAGACGGGCGGATGAACTGGTCGGTTTGGATGGGGGCAATCCTCATCGTGCCGTTTCTCTTTATCGCGGCTCTGCCTTTGATTGTGACCGTGCTTGGGGTGCGATACAGAGGCAAAACGGCTCCTCCCGAAGTCCTTCTTTATGCTATTTGCGGCAGCGCGTTATGGACCTCCGAGATGCATCGAAAGGATATCTATCATCTGGTCTTTGGCGCGCCGTTACTGTTGATCCTCTGTGTGCATTTTCTGCTTCAAAGCCGCAAGCGAATTGCCGATTACGCCTTGCAGATCCTGGCCATTACATCCGGATGCCTGATGGTCTTCAATTTGCTGTTGGTGTCAACGGCACATGCGATTCCCACCCGGGTGGGGAGCGTGGCCATGTACGAGGACAGCCCGGTGGTGGCTTTTCTCGATGCGCACACGGTCTCTGGAGAAGAGACGTTCGTTTATCCGTATTGCCCGATCTACTATTTTCTCACTGCGACGATGAATCCGACTCGATTCATCACCCTGACTTACAACTACAACACCGCGGAAGAGTTTCAGGATACGATCCGGATTCTTGATGAGCACAAGGTTCGTTATGTGGTGTGGGATTCGAATTTCCTGACAAGGACCGCGTCGAGGGTATTCTCCAATGCGGCGCGCACGCCTGCGGAAGGATTTGTGATGGAGAAATATTTAGAGGCGCACTATGCGACCGTACTGGATGATCATGGTCTGCGCGTGCTGGAACGGAATCCGGAGCACGCAGCAGGGAAGTAGCAATGCGGAAGAGGATCGAAGGTGAGGCTCGAACTTTCCCACGTCAACTCTTCACACCAGGTTGTTGTGTGTGGCAAAGGCCCTTGTCAAATATATGGAAAGATTCTTCCCACCGGTCAAATCTTGTTGTAAGCTGAACCACCTCCCTGAGGTAAAGGCGAGGTGCATTGATGAGAGTGTGCGGTCAGTTCGGAGGGATGGACTGCCTCTCAGGACTCTTCCGCACTCCTTATCCGGCTTTCAGGATTTCCGCGACCTGCTCCTTGTTGCGAAGACTTTCTGAGACTCCCGGCCCCCTCGCTCTCAGATTGCGACTCTCTGACGCGCTCGCAATCAGATACCACGCAAGCCACGCGGGCGCCGTCCAATAGTTCCATCTCAGCAGAGCTGAATGCACCCAAATGCCTCCGATCAGGGAGGCTTCCACCAGCGCGCTCAGAGCGGCGAGAAGCAGCACCAGATCCCGGGAGGCGATGTTGCTGGCAACCCGCATTAAGCCTGGAATCGCCAGAACCTGATCATAGATCCAGCAATATGGCGCGGTGAGTACACCAACGAGCATCAACAAGCTGCCGTGTTTCATCCAGTCCCATCGATCACGTCGCGTCCAGAAATAGCCGAGTGCCCACGCGCAACTCAGAGCGGTAGGAATGTACTGAATCCATGTCCGATGTGGAGTAATGCTTCTGCATAGCAGGAAGCTGAGGCACGGGTTGAAATCCATTTCGATTCCAGAGGTGTGCAACATGTGGGAGTATTGAGCCCACGCAAGCGGATCAACAATAAAGGTGATGCCGACGCTGGCCCCAAGCGCTGTCAACGCACCCGCCACAACTCTGTAATTTCGAGTGACCACAACCCAAGCAAGAAATACGACTCCGAAGGGCAGAAACAGGTGCGGCTTTAACAAGCACAACCAGAGTGACATTCCCGCAAAGAATGGACGCGAGCGATGCAGATACAAAAACAGGACAAACCCCAGAAGCACAAACAGAGAAGTTTGTCGGTAGATCAGACAGAGCAGGGCGGGTGCAAACGTGCAACCGATCAGGTAACGCCGACTTCTGGGGCGCCCGCATATCTTCCATAACAGGTAAACCGAAATTGCCAGAGCGAAGAACACCAGCAACGACCATATCATGACGCCGGAGCGCAAGCCGATATGGCCAAACGGCAAAACAAGGGGAAGGGTCCATGGCGGGTTGCGCATATAATATGCTGTCTTGAGCTGCAAACCGGTGGACTGCTCCATCTGAGCAAGGGCCACTTGATCGTAAGGGTTCGAGTGGTGCGCGAGTTGCTGGCCCGTTGCCCAATAGATAATAAAATCACAACCGTTCCCCACCTTCTGACCGAACAGTGCAATGACGAGCACTGCAAACGTAAATGCGAATGCCACAGCGCAAATCGTCGCAAGCACGAATCTTGTGCTGACGCGAAGATACCGGGGAAGAACGCTGCGACCGGTCGCCGCACAGGGAACCTCTGATCTCATAACTTAGATGTTCCCCATACGCACATTGTGTTGCGAAAGTTGGGAAGTCTCTCCGTTGCGGGAATCGAAGCTTCGCGCACATATTTCTGCATGTTCATTTTCTATAGGCAACAGCGGCACCGTTTCGTTAAGCGTAAGATCCTGACCTGTATCCAGAGCTTTGCCTAGTCGAATTGCCCGGTAGAGGAAATAGAATTCCGCGCTTCCGAGAATGAAGAGCAGAATGCTCAGAACTTGAACTCCTCGAAATCGCTCTGCAATCTGCACCGTTTTCCAGGACATGAAGAATATAGCCAGGGATAGCAATGAAATCCATCCCGTAGCCGCGTGCCAGCCGAGGTCCTTCAATGCGCCAAGAACCAATGCGATCGCGATCGCCACCAAAATAGTGTCATAGATGGGCACATATACATTCAGCAGCAGGGTCCAGGTAAGAGTAGCCGCCCACACGAGGCAGACTACAGGCTTCCCCCCACGACACGACTTCCATAACAGCCAGCTGAAGATCACTACAACTACGCTGATCGCGGCCATTAGCAACGTCAAACCAACCGTAGAGCGCCCTCCCTTAATTGCATGGGAAATGGAGCTCAGATCCATATAGACCGCGAGGTTCAGTTGGGAATTCCCTTTCAGCCCTACAAGCTTCCCAAATATTCCAATGAAATGAATATAAGCAGGCCAGATTGCCAACCCATCGACTGCTGTTGACACAGCCGCAAGGGCAGCGGATCCCAACGTGAATCCGTAGAGCATTCTGAACCTTCGCGTGAGGAGCAACATCGGAACAATGACAATCAGGAGTGTCGGCTTGTAGGTGAGAAGCGATAACGCGAGTCCTCCGAGGAGGGGCTTTGAACGATCCTCCAGAAAAATGGTCAGGCCAACAAAAAAAACTCCAACGGTGGCAAGCTGCCCATTGGCGAGAGTATGAACCAGGAACGGAAAGTAAGCCACAGAGAAGCAGAGGATCAGGGACCTCATCAGACGATCCGTGGGAAATGCCGTTACCAGTGCGAATCTGACTCCCGCTACGTAGAGGCACAAAGATGCTGCCAACCAAAGACAGTAGGCCGGACTGAAGGGAAGACGCGCAAACGGGCCAAAAAACATGGCCACAAACGGCGGGTATGGGCTCGGTCCATACGAAACTTTTCCTACTGGAGGATTGATTCCATTGAAGACCTGGGTCTGAAGGCTGTAATCGTAGAGCCTCGTAGCGGGATAGGCGTTAAAGATATGCCCGTCGCCATAGAGATAAATAAAATCGCAGTGATAGTCAGAATACACTCCTGTTTTGTTTCTGATTTTAGGTCCATCAACCACAAAAAAAAGAATGAGAATTGCGGCAAACTGAAGCCAGCAGACCGTCTTGATCTGTTTGAGCGTGGGGCAGGGGCCTAAGGCGCGTTCCGGCCATTGAATCGGGAACTTCCCGGAGATAAGTGAATCTGCGATTCCTTGAGCGTATTTCATGCTACCCCTTTGATAGGAAGAGTACTGGCAATTGGCAATGCAAATAGAGCGCAAACAGCGCGCAAGCACTGCAGGATTTCATCCGACTGAGCGTGTCACAATGGTTAAGAGTTCAGTTCGAACATCTGGACTCCAAAAAGATTCAGGAATCTCCCCGGCCTCGGCGACGATTCTTTTCCCAATCACATGATTGCCTGGCAAAAGACCTCCGGACTTGTTTCATGTACCTGTCTCCCGCGAATTTCGCGGTGCAGGAGATAGAGCTCGGCGCTTCCGAGAATGAAAAGCAGGATACTAAGAACCGGAATTCCGAACTGTTGGGTAATCTCGACAGTTTTCCAGGACGCTACAAAGATTGCCAGTGATAACACTGTCACCCATCCGGTGACTGCTCTCGATCCGAAGTCCGTCAGCGCTCCAAGGACCAGGGTAATCGCGATGACAGCCAGAACCGTATCGTAGATGGGAACATAGACATTCAGCAGTAAGGTCCAAGTAAGAGTTGTCGCCCACGCCAGCAACTGCACATGCCTGTTCGCATAGCGTGACTTCCACAACAGCAGGCCCATCATCATGAGGACTGCACTGGCGGTGCCGATCAACAAAGTCATGCCGAGTGTTGAGCCACCTCTCCCCATTCGCTGTGAAATCGAAGCCAAGTCCACATAATGCGCAAAGCGCTCTTGGGAGGGAAAATGGGCGAGGCGCGGTAGGGAAGGATCATGCGCGAGTGTCACTTCGGGAGTATCAGTCAGCCCAACGACGTGCCCAAACAGGCCAAGAAAGCGGACGTATGCCAGCCAAATCCCAGGACCATCAATTGCGGTCGAAAAAGCTGCGACGATAGCTGCGCCCATGCTGAATCCGCCGAGCGCCCGAAATCTCCGTGTGAGCAAGAGCATGGGCACAATGAGGATCAACAGTGTCGGCTTGTACAAAAGAAGAGATAGGGCCAATCCGCTGTATAAAGCATACGAACGATCTTCCAAATAGATCGCCAGCCCGACGGAAAAAACTGCAACACTGGCAAGCTGACCGTTTATTAAAGTTTGACTCAGGAACGCTGAATTCGCCAAGGCGAAAAACAGGATCAAAGACCCCTTAAAAGAATTTCGGGGAAAGATAGTTGCGAGTGCGAATCTGATTCCTGCGATGTAAAGACACAATGAGATTCCGAGCCACAGGCAATACGCCTCCTTATATGGGAGGCGCGCAAATAGGCCGAAGAACATGGCCACAAAAGGCGGGTACGGACTTGGCCAAAAGAACCAACTCTTGGAACTTGGGACGATTTGACTGAACACCTGGGCTTGAAGACTGTAATCGTAACGCCGCGAGGCAGGATACTCGTTGAAGATCTGACCATCGCCGTATAGATAGATAAAATCACGAAACTCGGAGAACATTCCAGTTCCGTGTCTCATCTGATTTCCATAAACCGCAAGAAAGAAAATGAAAAATGCAGCAAGCTGCAGCCAGCAAACCACGGTGATTTGCTTCAGCGTGGGTCGGGGACCCAACAGGCGTTCTGGCCACTTTAGCTGAAGTTTTGCAAATCGATGTGAATCTGCGAAACCGCTTGCGTCTTGCATGCTACCTCTTCGACAGCGAGAACAACAATGGCGTACAGTGCACGTGTCCTGCCGAATCTCGGACGCCTCCGTACATTGCCAGAGAAGGACCGGTTCAGAGTGCGACAAGCGTTTGCAGTCACGATCAGACAGTATGCTCTACAATAAATCAGCGGTCTCTCCTGTTGCCACTGCGGTTTTGTCTTATTCCGTGGACAGATTGCAGACAAAGATATGCCCGGTTTGACCGATCCTGTGTACAAACCATGACAGTTTCGAAGGCAGTGTATACGGGCGTATACACTGCGTAAAGAGAAGAGACAACCGTATACGTTCGAGATTTCGAAGCTATGACCTGTTCGGAAGTTTGGCCCTGCGTATGCAGCATAAGTTGTACCTTATGTCTTCGGCAGAGGGAATCCATTTTCGAGGACAAGCAAGAATGGATTCCCTCCCGGAACTGTATCGCAGACTGCATACCATGATGACCGATGACGAAGGTCAGGAGTTCGTCGAATATGCTTTGCTCATATCGCTGGTGACCAAGACTGAGTGAGCGTGTGCTTGGGAGCCCACTCCCATCTCACCAGCGACTTCGAGCAACCCTTGTCGAAAGCCCAGAACACTAATCTAAATCCCTTAAGTTGACCTAAGTGCTCACACCTTTGAACTTTCATTTTGATCCAGCAGGGATTATTCCGATGAGAACTTTGGACCACGATAACAACTTCAATCTGCTGCGATTGATATTCGCAGGCCTGGTAATCGTCTCGCATGTTCCCGAGTTGCAGGATGGGAATACAAGCAACGAAATCCTATCTCGGATGTTTGGAACAATCTCATTTGGCGATCTGGCTGTAGATAGTTTTTTTGTTATAAGCGGGTTTCTTATCGTAAAAAGTTGGCAAGACCGGCCGAATGGCATTGTCTTTCTTTCTAACCGCATCCTCCGGATTTATCCGGGATTTATTGCCGCTTCTCTGCTTTGTGCGTTGTTTGTGGGTCCATTTTACGGTGTGGCAAATTACTTTCACGACTTTGAACCGAGCAATTTCATTCTTGGTTTATGGTTGCTGATTCTGACGGGAATTCCAACAGTATTCCCCAACACTCCTTATCCACGACTCAATGGTGCAATCTGGTCAATCCCTTTTGAGTTCATTTGCTATCTGTTGGTTCTAGTCTGTGGCTTAACAGGAGTACTTAACAGGAGATGGATATGGTTTTTACTCTTTCTGATTTGCGCAATAAGCCATATTGCCAATCGAATGGGGATGACGCACATCTCGTTTGACGTGTTGATTCGCTGCGGCATGGCATTTACTGCGGGTGGTTGTTTCTACCTTTATCGTAATCTCATTGCATGGAGAGGTTACGCGGCTTGGGTTTCGCTCGCACTCTTTGTCGGGTTTTTGTTTATCAATCCGCTAGCAGAACCTGCGCTATGTCTATTTTGGGGTTATGCAATTCTCTACTACGCAATGGAGGGGACCTCCCTTCTTGGATTTAACAAATACCCAGATATTTCTTATGGCGTCTATCTCTACGCTTGGCCAATCAATAAAATTCTCTTGTGGCACTTTCCAACAATGAACGTTTATGCGGCGATGGCGGTGGTATTTGTGCTTTCAGTCTGCGCGGGAGTAGTGAGTTCGTATCTTGTGGAGCAGCCGTTTATGGGGCTCAAACGACGCTTTCGTCAAAGGGCACTGCAGCCTGCATAACGCCATCTCGTTGCACGCAAGTCTATTGGCTTCATGGGGCTTCCTTGGAAGCGAAGAGCTGTCGATTTAGTTTTAATCGCGACAGTGGATCAAACAAATAGGTATGTCCCGGCCCACCGACCATGTGTACAAACCATGACAATTCCACGCGCGGTGTATACGGACGTATACATTACGTAACGCAGAGACAGCCGTAAAAGCCCGAAATTCCATAGTTATGACGTATTCGAAGAATGGCCCCGCGTATGCAACAGGAGTTGTACCCTATGCCTTCGGCAGAGGGAATCTATCTTCGAGGATAAGCAAGAATGAATAACACTCTTTTGAAACTGTATTGCAAATTGAAGATCATGATGACCAATGACGAAGGCCAGGATCTCGTCGAATATGCTTTGGTCATCGCAATCGTTTCCATCGCAGCCTTAACTACACTTGGTACCGTTTCAGGTGCCGTAACTGCTGTATTCCACGATATTACGACGGCTCTCTAGTCTCTGGACGAAGTAATTGAGTCCGGGGCGGGAAATGGAAGATCGCCGAGTCCCGCCCATTCCAAGGCGTAGAAAGATATGCGAAGCATCCATGTCGCTTCGTATGTTCCCTGCTTACCGGGTAATGCACAAACTCGATGGTCTTGGCTCGTCGTCGAGTGGAACCTGGTAATTGGCCGGCTTCCGCGGGTCTTGCGAGCTACGGAAGCCGCTTTTTCAGATACGATCCCGCGGTTAGAAGATACCTTCTTGCACGATCAGGTGAGGCTTAACATGCTGTTTGGATTCCAAAGAACATGGATCGCTCTGCAGGCTGCGTTCAAACAGGAGGATGGCCAAGACCTGGTTGAATATGCTCTGGTGGTCTTCATCGTGTCCACTGCGGCGGTGGGGGCACTGGGTGGTGTAGCTGCATCCCTTGTGGACCTGATTAGGCGTATCGGGGCGGCGCTTCCATAATTCGGATCAACCACGAGCTGCCACAGTTCAGAAGAACCTCTTTCGCGCAGTGGCCAGTGTAAGACGCGACCACGTCCGAACTCGTTCGAATGGAGCGTCGATGCCCATGTGTGCGCTCACGAGCCTGCACACATAGCCACATTTGGGGCATATTCAAAGGAAGTGTGCGTGCACAAACCTTTGTCAGTGTTCAACCTTCACGCGCGGGGCTGATTCTATGATCAACGGAAAACGTGTAGCTGTCGTGATGCCGGCATACAACGCCGCGAAGACCCTACAGATCACTGTGCGCGAACTAACGGATGTCGTGGACATTCAGATCCTGGTTGACGACCACAGCAAGGATGCGACGGCCATGCTCTCCCAGGCTCTTGGCGTGCAGACGTTCGTCCACGACGCTAACTATGGCTATGGTCGTAATCAGCAAACCTGTTACAGAGAAGCCTTGGCGGCGGGCGCCGACATCGTGGTGATGGTCCACCCTGACTACCAATACACACCGAAGCTTGTTCCGGCCATCGCGGGGATGGTTGCCAGTGGTGCTTATGACATGGTGCTTGGATCGCGCATTTTGGGAGCGGGAGCATTGAAGGGCGGAATGCCTGTCTATAAGTATGTAGCCAATCGGTTCCTTACTGCGTTTCAGAACCAGTTTCTCGGGGTAAAGCTTTCCGAATATCACACCGGATTCCGGGCTTTTTCGCGAGAGTTATTGGAAACGCTCCCCCTCGTGGAGAATTCCGACGATTTTGTCTTCGACAATCAGATGATCGCCCAGGCCGTAATGTTCGGATTTAGAATAGGCGAGATATCCTGCCCGACGCGTTACTTCAGGGAGGCTTCTTCTATAAATCTTGCGCGGAGCATAGAGTACGGGATTGGCGTCCTTGGCACGACAGCCAGCTTTGTTGCGCACAAGCTACGGATCATTGACTCGCCTCGATTCGGCAAAAAGGGAACTAAGGTCTTGCAACCTTACTATTCCAGCGTGAACCCTCAACTGGACTGAATCAAAGACGAGTTGCGGCCTGAATTGAATTGGCGCCAGTGATGATGTCAGCGGAAGCTTCTGAGGTTGCTTTCGCGCTTTGCTCCGCGTCTCGTGTGCGATGGTGGGGACGTGAGTCTGCCGGGAACCCGCGCTTGCGGAAGCACTCTTCCGGGGTTGAAACAATGCCGTGTTCCAATCCGCCAAATCAGCTACGCCTTGCTTCTGGTTCGTCCTGTGCAGAAGAACGTAGCGGCACGCAGACTTACGAGTCCGGGCGACGACAGGATATCTTCACAGGACGGGCTCAACGCACCTTACTCCTCCGCACCAATGTCCGCCACTTCAGCGAGCCGAAGCAAGCGATGCAGGTATGCTCTGGATATCTGAAGACTGCGCGCTGCCTGACTTTTGTTCCCCATGTTCTCCAGGATGGCGGATTCGGCGAGTTTGATCTTATAGTCACGGATCCGCTGTTCAAACGACCCTTCGAGACTGAAATTCTCTATGCTGGCGGCAGCCCTCTGTGGCTGCACATCCAATCGCAGATCCTCAGCCCGAATACTCTTGCCGGTTGCATGAATTGAGGCTCTCTGGATAATGTTTTCCAGTTCCCGTACGTTTCCGGGCCACCTATGCTCCAGGAGCATCAGGAGGGCGTCCGGTTCAATGCTTGTAACATGCCGTTGGTACATCTGGGAGTACACGCGTAGATAGTGTTCGGCGAGCTCCTGGATGTCTTCCGGATGCTCTCGCAGTGCGGGTGTGCGAATGGCGACGACGTTAATCCGGTAATACAGATCCTCGCGGAATTCGCCACGTTCCACGAGATCCGCAAGATTCTTATGGGTGGCAAAGATCAAGCGTGCACGCAGTGGAATGAGCCTGCTACTGCCCAGGCGATTGAACTCGCGCTGCTGCAGCACGCGCAAGAGCGTAACCTGGGCGTGTGCGTTTAGATCGCCGATCTCATCCAGAAAAAGAGTGCCGCAGCCAGCCTCTTCCAGGTACCCTTTACGCGCTCCGACAGTTCCGGTAAAGGCACCCTTTTCATGCCCGAACAACTCGGCTTCGAGTAGTGTCTCGGGGATTGCGCCGGCGGAGACAGGGACAAACGGACACCGAGAGTTTGGGCCCAGTTCATGGATCGCGCGCGCGATCAACTCCTTGCCTGTGCCGCTCTCGCCGGACACCAGTACGGTGGCGCTGATATTCGCTACAGAGTTTACGAGAGAAAAAAGCTGCTGCATCTCAGGGCTTGATCCGATCATCCTGCCACAGCGATGGACCCTGCCAATCGAATCGATTCCGCCCATAGGACCGCGTTTCTGCGCGGCATTTTCATAAGCTTTTCTGAGAAGCGCTTCTATCTCTCGAAGCGAGGAAGTTCTTCTGCAGGGACCGACGGCGCCCAGCTTAATGAGTTCGAGCGCAGCAGGAACATCGGCGTCATCTGCCAGAACAACCGATCCGGCATCAGAGTCGGTAATTCTGCGAAACGATTGGATACGATCCTGAAGCGGCTCATGGTCGGATGCGAGATCCAGAATAGCCAGATTACAATCGCCCGACATGACTAGTGAAGTGATGCTGTTCGTGTCGAATACCTCCAAAACCTGGAAGTCTTTAGGCAGAGCCGTCGACAGAAGTAAACGAAGAGTTCTATCTTCCGAGCACAATCCGATTCTGATCATCGTTCTCGTTCTTTCTTACGTAGTTGAATGCGAATTGCGGAAACGTGTACACGCGGACCAAGTCACTTGCTTGCTCCTCCTGGAGCTATTGCCCGGCAGCTTAAAGTCGAGCCGAGTTTAAGCTGGCAGTTCCTCACAAGTTGCGGATGTCATTTCAGAAGGCGAACGCGCGCGGTATCGTCTGCGACAAGCCCGGAGGGCGCTGGTCGGTGCGCTTTGCGTGGACGTGCCCACCGCGGCACGGTACCCACTCCATAACTCGCCGATAACATCCGATCGATCAATGGGTGTCGTATCAATGCGGCAATTGGTCGTGTCCATTCGGGAACCGCATACGGAGACCGGATGCGGTGTCAGATCATTGCCGGAATCAAAGGCTGAGCAACGCTTTGCGGGCAGACGTTCGACGCAATCCAATGCGCGGTCCGCAGGGGGGAACATTTTTCCCCAGCGAAGGGGACAATCAACCAGTTGCCTGGCCTCCGGCATGCCCGCAGGCGGTGGTTGACCCAAAGCCTGCGATAACTCTTCGTGGCGGCGCTCCCAGCGCGCAAGGGTAGACATCAGCTCAACTGCTTTCCGCTTCGATCCGATATCTCACTTAGCCAAAAACTCGATGGTCTCAAAGTATCTGCCCCCATTCCACTGCGAACTCTCTCAAGTTCGAATCAAGGCAAAAAATCACGTCAATCCTGCAAGTACATCAAAAGACCCGGTGCGAACATTGAGACTCCTTGGACTCCCAACCGTTCTGGCATTCAGCCTCTTAGGTTTAAGCAATTATGCACGGAGTAGTAACCAAAGTCAAAAACTAAGGAATAAACTTTGGTCACCAAGCAGAACATGTCAGTGCGGAGATTCGCCCGCACCTCTCGCTTGCAGTAAAAACCAAGTCGTGGACTGCAGACAGCTATACCTTGCCCTAATTAAGGCAAGGCGATTCTTGCAGTCTGAACGATTGTCGGGATTGCACGCGCGCCGTGAGTGGGCTTTCACTTCTTCGCTGCCAGGCGGAAAAGGGCTCAACGTCCTGGCTTTCAAAATACCGCGACTTCGATGGGTAAAGTTCGCCTCAAAGAATCGCCTGGGTGAGATCAGGGGGAGTCCTAGTGAGCATTCATCAAGCGGCTCGATCAGAAACCCGCGAGAACGTTGTATCTGTCCCCTGACGGGGAGCAGCCGTTCAGGTCGGTGCTCCAGACGCCTATGGCTGGAGGGTAGCTCTCCCCATTCCCATCGGCATCGAACGAGTCTCTGCGCCAAAAGCTTAACGCGCTCTACAAACATCCGCCCCTCATTTCTTGCATGTGACTCTCTCGAGGGCGAACCAGAGCAGATAGCAGTCCATCGAGCAAGTGCACAAGATCCCATGTTTCAGAACCCGGGTTTCTAGGTGCACCCTTGAGTTCTATTGCAACAAAAACTAGCTATTGATCGTTGAGTAATTATCCACGCCATAGTACCCACTGTCAAAAAGAAAATAAACACTTTAGTCATCAAACCCGTCGGATGTGAAACGTCAACTTCGCTGACTCAAGTTAGTAACGGGAGGCTGGCGTCTTCACGCAGATGGAGTCCGCAGGGCCATATATGTGAGGGGCATCACGCTCGACGGTAGGTAGTCTTATAAGGTAATCCTGGTCTGCCTATGTCATTTAAGCATTGCAGTGTAGGATTGTGATGTATATCACTGGAGCCTTTCACCCCTACTGGTACCAATAATCTGTGATACCTGAAGTGTTGCCCGCTGGAGCACTGGTAACTTTCGGCGGAATCGATTATGATTCGTTTCTCTTCCATGTCAAAAAGAGCCTCCATTGTCGTAGTGCTGCTACTGTTCGCGCAGGCGGATGTCTGCCTCCTTTGCCAGCCGCGGAACGCCGCTGTTGCCGACCAGCAGAATTCCAGTCGTGTCCCGAGCGACAGGAGCAAGGCCAGCGAGAACCGTACAGCGGCAAACTCGCAGGAAGCGAACAACGCGAATGGCGACGCAGGGTGCACCGGTCCGTCGTGCGAGCAACCGCTCACGCACATCGCAGTCACCAATGCTCCTCCGGTCCGACCGTTCTGGCCATTGCAGGATCGTATTGCCTGGGCAGCCAATCTTGTGCTCGTACTTGTCGGGTACGTCGGAGTGACGGTCGCGATTCGTACTTTAAGAAGAATCGAGATCCACGCAAAACTCAGTGAAGAGGCTGTACAAGCCGCTCTCGAGACTGCCCATGCTGTCCTTGCGCATTCAAAGGCCATGATCAATGCCGAGAGACCTTGGCTGCTGATGACGTTTGAACCATCCGTGGATGTGGAGAATTCTTTCAGGATCAAAGTGACAAATCGCGGCCGGACCCCCGCGGAGATCGTAGCCACGACGGGCAGAATAGCGGTGGTAGTCGATGAGAGGTATCTACCGAAGACGCCCGAATACGCGACGGCCAAGCCCGCATCTTTGGGCGCACCCATCATCCTCCTCGCGGGGGAGTCAACCCTGCTGCAGCGATTTGGCCGCGAAGATGTGAAGTTGGTTTGCAAAACCGACGAGAGCTTTCGCCGGATTGAGCAGCGACAGGAAAATATATTTCTTTATGGAAAGATTCTGTACAAGAGTCTAATCGCTCCTGACGAAGGCGAGCCGCACGAGACTTCATGGTGCTGCAGATACGTCCACGGGGGAAGCAGCAGTAGCCTCGTGGCCGCGGGAAATTCAGAATATAACAAGCACACATAAGAGCACGGGCACATGCACTTCTTCTATGCTTCCCATCCCAGCACGAACATATTCCAGAAACAGCGGGCATCGAGTTGTTCGCGATCGCATCTCGTTACGCTGGTCGTTGAAAAGCGCCGCCGCTCCGGCCCTGGTTCGAAGAAATATTTCACGTCAATCCCGCATTTTTCTGGCCTCTTCACCGAATAATTTCAGAGATTCGTTAGGATCCCGCCCGAGGCCTTGGTTCAACGCGCCGACCGGCGCCACGTGCAACTCATTGTTTCCAGAATACCTATCACCGTTATCCCATACGTAGACAGTATGTAAACGACCGTATACACCCGCCTAGACCATGCAAGTCATTAACTCTAATGCTTGCAGCATGTTGACAATAGAGTGAATTTGGACCTCGATTTGCACTGTATCGACATCACTAGCGCAAAGAGGAGTGTTGGTAAATGCATTCAATTGCCTTTTGGCCGATCGTTGTTGTCCTGGCGATAGCCACCATTACGGATTTGCGCGATCGCCGTATACCGAATTGGCTGGTGCTCCCGTGTCTGCTTGCCGGGATTGTGGTATCGGGCTGCCACGAGGGATGGCACGGACTCGGCCAGAGCGTTGCTGGACTTGCTCTAGGCCTTTTGCTCTATGGCGCGATCTTCCTGCTCGGTGGAATGGGAATGGGCGATGTCAAGCTGTGCGGAGCGTTAGGAGCATGGATTGGTCCTCATCAGCTGTTGCTTGCTTTGGTTGTGACCGGCATCGCAGGGGGAATCATGGCCGTGTGTTGGGCAGCAGCAGATGGGTTTCTAGCAGACATGTTCAGGAATACCGGTGATCTGATCTTCGGCATTTGGAAACGCGGACTACATCGCCATCCGGAGTTGGTTCTTGACAATCCAAAGGCGCGCAAAATGCCTTATGCGCCAGCGATTGCGATCGGAACACTTCTATCGTTTTTTGTACGTTGAAGCAGGTGCGTCGAATGCACCCAGTATGGAAATGATCACTTGTTGTGATTGAGTCAGATGAAGCGTTGAAGCCAGCAGGAGGCGACAATCCAATGAACCTACAACACGACTCCTATCTCGAAGTCCCGTTCCCCGAATCTCTTAGCGCTGATGGTCTGTCAATCGCCGTGATCGGTCCGGATGGTAAGCTTCGCAAAGCGATAGTCAGCTCTCTTGCGGATTATCATCAGGGTGAGATTCACGAATTCACCACCTATCCGCCGAGCCTCGACGATCTTCCACGCTTGCTTCAACTGGAACACGACATCATTCTGATTGAGTGTGATAGCAATCCGGAATACGCGCTTGATCTGGTTGAGGGGATTTGCGCCAGCGGCAAGGCCACAGTGATGGTGTACTCCAGGGAGACAGATCCTGAACTGAGTGATCCTGACCTGCTGATGCGCTGTATGCGCGCGGGAGCAAGGGAATTTCTCAGCAAGCCTTTCGGTTCCAGCATTGTGGCCGAGGCTCTGGTGCGTGCAGCGGCCCGACGTCCCCCGGCTCGGGTAGCAAAAAAGTCAAGTGGGCGGCTTCTCGTTTTCTGCGGTGCCAAGGGCGGTGCTGGCGTCACCGCGATTGCGTGTAACTTCGCCGTCGCACTGGCCCGCGAATCCGCACAGAGTACCTTGTTGATTGATCTTGATCTTCCTTTGGGAGGGGTTGCACTTAGCCTCGGGGTCACCACAGAATACTCGACCACAGACGCGCTTGAGAGTTTCAATCGACTGGATGCAAGCCTCCTGTCGAAACTTCTGTCGAAGCATAGTTCAGGCGTATCAGTGCTCGCGGCGCCTGGGCGGTTTACCGAGTATCGAACTTCCCCTGAAGCTATCGAAAGGCTGCTGACCGTCGCACGACAGGGATTCGAAAACGTCGTGGTCGACATGGGATCCAAGCTTGATTCGTCGAACGGGGCAGATCCATTCAAAGACGCAACCACGGTCTATCTGGTTACTCAGACCGGGATCCCTGAGCTTAGGAATGCGAATCGATTGATCTCACAGTATTTCAGTGGAGATACCTCGAATCTGGAAATCGTGCTCAATCGACATGAGTCTCGGGGTATGCGGGTGTCTGACGAGGACATCAACAAAGCTCTCACCCAGCCTGCAAAATGGAAGATTCCGAATGATTATGCGGCCATGCGCCGGATGCAGGACAGCACAACGCCGACAACGCTGACGGATTCGCCGATATACAGACTGCTGGGACAAATGGCACGATCTGCCAGCGGTCTTCCGGATATTCCAGTAAAGGACAAAAAGGGCCTCAGCTTAAAGGACCTCACCAAAGGAATGTGGGCAAAGGGATCCAAGTCAGCCAGTTCTTTCAGCATTTCTCCGCTGCGGCTGACAGGCGACCCGGATGACGCGGAAACGGACGCGGAGCCGGAGGCGGATGGCGCTCAGGGCTATACAACGCCCAAGATTGCCGACTTCAGTGACTTCGCGGAAGCGAAAAGGGAAGCGCTGGACAAGGATCGAATGGCTCCTCCCGCGACGCGCATCTACAACGGCGCTACCTATGTGAAAGCGGCAGATGGTCAATGGCATCTTAAGGATTCGGATGAAGATGAAGTTGAAGATTCGATCGCGGAAGCGCCAGTCGTAGATCTTCCTTCGCCAAACTTCCGCCAGGCTCGAGCGACAATCGATTGGCCGGCACCCGCCCCGATTGTTTATGGAACGGAGCTTGATGCCACTGTGTTCAACGCTGTCGCATCTGGTCCTGGAACCCTCATTTATACGCCCGCCGAGGGCACTGTGCTCCCGGTTGGAACACATACGCTTTGGGCAACACTGATTGCTGCGGGAAATCAACATTCTCTTCCAGTGCAGGCTTCGGTGACTCTCTCTGTCTCCCAGGCAACGCCGGTTATTGACTGGCCGATCCCTCCTGCCATTTGCTGTGGCACTGCACTCAGCGCTGCGCAGCTGAATGCCACGACATCGGTTCCCGGGACGTTCGTCTACTCACCCGCCGAAGGCGAGCTGCTGGGGCAGGGAACTCACCGCCTCTCAGTCATCTTTATTCCTGCTGACTCGGTCAATTTCACACAGGCTCATGCAGAAGCGTCAATCAGTGTTACTACTGTGGCGACATCCATCGTGTGGGAGGCGCCACCCGCGATTTCCTATGGCACGCTGCTTGGCGCAGAACATCTGAATGCCACGGCATCGACAGCCGGAACATTTTCCTACCAGCCTGCAGAGGGTAGCGTACTGGGCGTCGGCAAGCACACCCTTTCCGTGGTGTTCACCCCAGCAGATGCCATGCGTTACACAGGCGCGCATGCTGAAGTTTCCATCACCGTGACAAAAGGAAGACCGGCCGTCACCTGGCCAACCCCCAACGCTATTGTCTACGGATCTCCACTCAGCGCCGCCGAACTCAATGCCACATCGTCGGTACCTGGAACGTTCGTCTATATTCCGGGAGAAGGTGCGGTTCTGGCGGCGGGAAAGCATAAGCCTTCAGTCGTCTTCACCCCATTTGACACGACGAACTACAACATCGTGCAAGCCTCGGTATCGCTCACCGTTTCCAAAGAAAAGCCTTCGATCTCGTGGACAGCACCCGATACGATTTCCTATGGAACCGAGCTTAGTGCGGCACAGCTGAATGCGACAGCGTCGGTCCTTGGACGGTTTACCTATACTCCGGCGGAGGGGGCCCTGCTAGGCGAGGGACGCCATACGATAAGAGTTGCTTTCGCTCCGACTGACGCGACAAACTACACAGGCGCAGAAGAAAGAGTATCGATCACCGTCACCAAGCCAACGCCCGTTCACATTGAGTGGCTCTCGGCCACACCGATTGCCTACGGAACGGTGCTCAATTCAAGTCATCTGAATGCCACAGCGTCGGTACCTGGGACTTTCGCCTACACGCCTTCCGAGGGCAGCATACTTCCGGCAGGGACGCACCAGCTCTCGGTGGAATTCCATCCGGCTGACGCCAATCTACCCGCTGCGCAGGCGAGTATTGAACTTGAAGTGTTCAGGGCAACACCTGTTGTCCGTTGGTCTCCCCCGAAGTCGATCACTTCCGGGACTGCCCTGAGCAGCGTCGAACTCAATGCCGTACCTTCGGTTCCCGGGACTCTCATCTATACACCGGCAGAAGGCGACGTTCTTCCGGCCGGAATGCAAACTCTCTCTTTGAATTTCATTCCAACCGACACCGCGAACTACACAGGGGTGCAGGCAGAGATCACGCTATCCGTCACAAAGGCGACGCCGAGAATCATATGGTCCTCACCTGCCCCGATTTGTTACGGCACCGCACTGGGCGAGGCTCAGCTCAATGCTGCAGTCTCACTCCCTGGGACTTTTATCTACGCTCCTGTGAAGGGCACCGTGCTTCCTGCAGGAGATCAGACCCTCTCCGTCACCTTCATTCCCGCGGATCATACGGATTACCTCACCGCGCAGGCGACCGTGCGACTCGTTGTAGAGGAGCTGGACAATACGGACGAATTCTCGCCTCGTACTGTAGATGCAAACGTCAGTGAATCTACGCAAGCCCCGGCACCCCACTCGGCAGATTTCCTCGATAAGTCGCGAAGAGCAGAGATGGACATGAGCGTGCGCGACGAGTTCACGGAAACAGATCCTGTTGGCGACACAGAAATGGTGTTCACTTCCATCATCAGACCTGGACCAAACAGCGCGAATCTGACGTCATCGCCACACGAGAACATACCCAGCCTGATCATCGAAGAGGAAACACGCACCTATAAAGGTGCCACTTACAAGAAGGGAACGGATGGACAATGGCATATTCAACAAGCTTAGGAAAAAAGAAGCTGGACACATTGCCCGCAGATTTCAGCGAATGGGATGCCGGAGATAAGCCCGCCACTCTACCCGATGACTTCGGTGGGTTTGACTCCGAGCCGCACATCGACACTCTCCCCCCGCCAGTTGAACGCCCGGCAAGGGCATCCTCCAGGGTGCCCAACTCAGCAGACCGTGCGGTCAATTCATCTTCGAGCAGCGCAGCTTTTCGAGGATTCTCCCCGGTCGCTCAAGCCGATAGAGATGACTCTTCCGACCAGGAAGCGGAAAGTGGAGCCCGCAAGAAGAAGCTGGTGGCCATTATTGCTGGTGCGTCCGTCGTCCTGCTTCTACTGGTCGTGTTTGCCTACACAAGGACTCGGTCGAATCCGGTTGCGGAAAAGCAGGAAATTGTGATCCAGACACCGCGTCAGGTGGAGACACCAACGTCGGATTCCTTGCCGGTTTCCAAGCCTTCTCCCTCAACTGCCGCCGTGACGCCCGCAACGGAGCCTGCATCTGCAGCTCCCGCTCCACACGTTCAGGCAGACGCAATGAACGCTCAGCTGAATGCGCCCTCTCGCATCTCACGCGACATGATGAAAGCAAACGAGCAGGAAGCACCGGGCATCAGCTCCGCGAGCATGGAAGGGTTAGGTGGTAACCAGGGGCAAATCATCGGCAACGGGCTTGGTTCCAAGAAAACTCGTGTCGAGAGAGCTGAGCCCCAGATCGTCAACATCTCGGCGGGCGTTGCAAACGGTCGTCTGCTGCAGCGGGTTCCGCCCAAATATCCTCCGATCGCGAAAGCTTCTCGCGTGTCTGGCACTGTAGTTTTGGCCGCCGTCATATCGAAGACGGGAGCGACTCAGGATATCCGAGTGATCAGCGGGCCGTCCTTGTTACGCCAGGCCGCAGTTGATGCCGTGAAGAGTTGGCGCTACAAGCCTTATCTCCTCAATAACACCCCTGTGGATATATCGACTACGGTGAGTGTAATTTTCGAGTTGTCTCACTAGGCCTGAACACTGCCGGTTTTTGCAATTCTGTCAAGTGGTCTCAATACGAAGTACATCGTCAAGACTCATCAGCAAGACGGGAAGGTTAACGTTGGAACCACTAAACTTCGCAGCATGCAAAGCTGAAATACACCGGACGCTGATCTCCAAACTGGATCTGGAGAAGCTGTCGCGCGTGAACTCGAAACAGGCGCGATCAGCTGTGGCCACTATCGTACAGGAGATCATCACAGATCATCGAATCATTCTCAATTCGGTGGAACAGAATAAGATCCAAGATGATCTTCTTGATGAAGTGTTTGGCTTTGGCCCTCTTGAGCCGCTCCTGCGCGATTCGAAAATATCAGACATCCTGGTAAATGACAAGGATCATGTCTTCGTTGAACGTGGCGGCTTAATGGAACGGGTAGACACCTCGTTCCGCGATGATCGTCACTTGTTACAGATTATTGACCGCATTGTTTCACGCGTAGGCCGCAGGGTGGATGAGTCCTCTCCGATGGTCGATGCTCGTCTTCCAGACGGCTCGCGTGTCAACGCCATCATTCCACCTTTGGCCCTCGATGGTCCTTCGTTGTCCATCCGCCGTTTTGGCACAGGACCGATTGCCGCAAACCAGCTTGTCGTTCTCAAAAGCATTTCCGCGCCTATGATGGAACTCCTGTCTGCGGCGGTTCGCGCGCGTATCAGCATTCTCATCTCGGGTGGAACCGGCGCGGGCAAGACAACCTTTCTCAACATCCTGTCCCAGTACATTCCGAAAAACGAACGTATCGTCACCATTGAAGACGCCGCCGAACTCCGACTTGGACTGGAAAATATCGTGCGCCTCGAGACGCGCGCACCCAACGTGGAAGGTCAGGGAGCTATTCGACAACGACAGTTGCTTATCAACTGCCTTCGTATGCGGCCCGACCGCATCATCATTGGAGAGGTTCGCGGAGAAGAAGCCTTCGATATGCTTCAGGCCATGAACACTGGACATGAAGGTTCGATGACCACAGTACACGCCAATACCGCACGGGATGCCCTGGGAAGGCTTGAATCGATGGTTGCCATGTCGAGTCTGAATCTGCCGGAAAGAACTGTCCGTCAGCAGATTGCATCTGCCATCACGATCGTGGTTCAGGTCACGCGCATGAGCGACGGCACACGTAAAGTGGTCAGCATCTCCGAGATCACCGGGATGGAAGAGAACATCATCAGCATGCAGGACATTTTCAGCTTCAAGAGGAAAGGCATTGGCCCTGACGGCAGGGTTATTGGAGCATTTGTGCCGTCCGGCATTCGCCCAAAGTTTCTCGAGCGGCTTCGCATAGCAGGCATGATTCTGCCCCCAAGCATGTTCGAGACCGTACTGGAAGTCAACTGAGAAACGAAGGCAAATTCTTATGATTGTTGTGCTCATCGTAACGATATTCGTCGGAGTGTTCGCAATCGCAATTCTGCTGATCACTCTGATCGGAAGAAGTGCCACGGAGCAGTCCAGGCAAACTCTCACGTTGATCAACAGTGAGGTGGGAGAAGAGAAGGGAAAAGAGCACGATGAAGCCGTAGATTTTCGTAAGAGTGTCGTGCTCAGTGCAGTCCCTTGGGTGAATCGTTGGTTGCAGCGAATCGAGTTGTCGCCGGTCCTCCGCAAATTGCTCAATCAGGCCAATCTCAAGTGGACGGTTGGCGGGTTGCTTCTTATCTGTCTTGCGTGTTCGACTGTCCCATCCTATTTGGTCTACCTGCGAACCGGAAGTTCCTTGATCGCGCTTGTCATCGCAGTGTTCTTGGGTTTCGCGCCCATTGCTTTCGTGCTGTACAAGCGAAGTACGCGATTTGCCAAATTTGAGCAGGGCTTGCCTGAGGCGTTGGACATGATGGTAAGTGGGCTTCGCGTGGGCCAGAGCCTCAATGCTGCATTCGGAATGGTAGGGCGGGAATGCCCGGACCCGATTGGCAGCGAATTCAGAATATGCTTTGACGAGCAAAACTACGGTCTCGAGCTGAGGAATGCAATCGACAATCTGACCGCCCGCATGCCGATAAGGGATATTCGAATTGTGGGGACTGCAATTCTGATTCAAAAAGAGAGCGGAGGCAATCTTGCGGAAGTGCTGGAGAATACCGCGAGCGTGATCCGCAGCCGATTCCGCCTCAAGCGCCAGGTCCAAGTACATACGGCTCAGGGACGCATGACCGGCTGGGTGCTTTCGCTTCTTCCCATAGTGCTTGGATTCGCCATTTATCTCATGAACCCAACCATGATGAGCGTTCTTTGGACTCGTCCGGTGGGCATCAAGTTACTCTGGGCAGCGTTCGGCGGGTGGGTGCTCGGAACGGCGATTGTTCAGAAAATCGTTCGAATGGATGTCTAGGGGGCTGGGATGCAAATAGCAATTCTTTCATTCTTCGCTGTTTTTATGCTGATTGCCGGCGCGGGCCTCTTGGTGACCTATCTAAGGAACCTGCCTGAGCAGGTACCGGACGAGGTCGGATCGCCTGACTCGAAGAAGCGGTTCAATTTGCGAACAACTCTTCAGGATGCCGGCAGGCGCTTTGGAGTTGTGGTTGGGAAATTCGAAGGCGTCCTGCCAAAGAGTCAGGCTGAGACCTCTGTGCTTCGGCAGCGATTGATCCGTGCAGGCTATCGCGGTGACACGGCTGTCAAAATGTTCTATGGCGGCCAGTTTGTGTTGATGGTTGGCATGGCTATTCTCGTGGTAGTGACGGGACTTGCGAAGTCAAATTACCTCTTGGTTATCGTCGCGTCCGTTGGATTCGGTTTCTTGGCTCCTGGGATATGGCTGGGAAGAAAGATTGCGTCACGGCAGAAGCAGATTAACCGATACCTGCCGGATCTGATTGATTTGTTGATCATCTGTGTTGAGGCCGGACTAAGTTTGGACCAGGCGACGGCACGTACCGTCGAGGAACTCAATAAAGACGGTTCAGCGATCGCAGATGAGCTGAATGTGGTTGTTCTTGAACAACGGGTGGGGGCACTCCGCTCCGAGGCATGGAAGCATTTAGCAGAGCGCACCGATGTGGAAAGCGTTCGCAATCTTGTTTCCATGCTGGTTCAGTCAGAGCAATTCGGCTCAAGTATTGCCAAAACATTGCGGGTCCATTCGGAAGCCCTCCGGACCAAGCGCATCCAGGAAGTGGAGGAACAAGCGGCGAAGACCACAGTCAAGATACTCTTTCCGCTTGTGTTATTCATCTTTCCCTCTCTCTTTCTGGTAACTCTGGGGCCTGCAATGATTCTCACACTTGAGACCCTTCAAAAGCAGTAATAACCACCCAGGAAAGGAGAATTGACATGGACAGTCTGATGATGGTTCGCGTAATAGGCGGCGTTGTGTTTGTCGTGTTGCTGGTTATTTTTATTCAGCGCCGACGCGCCAAGAGCCGTTAAGTTCTGCTTCACAAAACTACCGCCTGCTGCGAAGTGTTGCGGCCTACCAGAATTTATCCGTAACGCGGAACAGCAGGAGCCTGCCGGTCCGAATTAACCGGGATGGCCAAGGGGGTGAATCAATTCGCGGGGTGTGAAGACGGGGCGTGTTTGTCGGTAAGAGCGCCCCGTTTCCTGCAGCCCGCTGCGAAGAAAGCATGAGATGGGAGCGAATGCATGAGTCTTTTGACCCGGTTCATCGAGGGGATATTTTCCCGGGATCATCGCCGTTCAGAACGGGAGCCCTATCCCGCAATCGTCGCCCATTACTGGACCGGGTCCGCCCCGGAAGCCCAGAAGGTCGGCGATATCAGCGCGCAGGGAATGTATCTGCTCACTGAGCATCGGTGGTGTTTAGGCACCATACTCAGGATCACGCTACAACGAACCGATGGCACCGGCGAAGGCGAAGAACGCTCAGTCACAGTGCAGGCAAAAGTGATTCGATTGGGCACAGATGGCGTCGGATTCGCGTTTATGCTGGCGGACTCTCAACCTTCTGCGCATGTCCGGTTACAGCAAGGCGCACTCGGAGATGAGAGGTCGATGAAGCGGTTCCTGAGGTGACTCAAGGTTTGCAAGAAGGACCTAATCGCCGCCATTTATCAGGGTGCTTCGGGGAATGCTGTTCTTCTGAACGGAATCCGGTGATCGCTCTACGAGTTCAAGAGTGTAGTTGTAAGGAGGAACAAAACACCTCAACGTGTAAACATTTGCACACAGGGTTGGCTTCTCCATTTACACCCATGGTTGGCCTTTCAACAACTGAACCAGGCTAGGTTCCCGACAGAGATCAACTGTAGGTGGTTCATTCTAAAAAGAAACAACTGATTCCTTTTGCAGTCTCCTGCTCTGGCATCCGGATTGCTATGTATTAGGGTTAGTAGACAAGACCACACATGCCACGAACCCAGGCGGAGACAAAACCTTGAAGGGTCTACTTCGTGAAATCTCTTTCTCCAGTTGGGAAAAGTTTGTGTCGGCTCCGAAAGCAGGCAACGCTGCTGTTCTCTTTGAGAGATGCGACGCTAGAGGAATTCGATCAATGAAACGTTCTGGCTATCTTTCGAAATCTCCAATTCCGCTGGACGGAGAAGAACGGCGCGGAAAGGTCAAGGCTGTTCTTTCGATTCGCGGTCTGAAGCATCTGCTGCGTAGATCGCGGTCGGAGGAAGGGAATAGCCTCGTCGAATTTGCGCTTGTGGCCGTGCTGTTCTTCTTTTTAATCTTTGCGATTTTTGATTTCGGGCACTTGTTCTTCATCCGAGCGGAAGTAGATAGCGCCATGCAAGAGGCTGCTCGATTTGCGTCGACAGGAAATCATGTGACGTTTCCGGCGGGCGCACCGACGCCCCTATCGAGAGTGAACTCTATCATTTTCATCCTCGATGCCGAAGTACCCGGCGTGAATATTTCAAATATTCAAATTTCAAACGCATTGGGCAGCACCGACGCAGCGGGCAACCCGGACGCCGGAGCTCCGAGAGATTCGATGACTCTTACGGCCACCGTCAACATCCCCTTGATGACGCCGATGATTGCTGCGCTGTTTCCAGGTGGGAAATACACCTTTACAACGAGTGTCACGGTCAAGAATGAGAACTTTCCGCCCGGCGAAACCGACTAGATGGAGAACGCAACGATGATCGAGCGACTTACCAAAGTTATAGCATGGGCAAAGCGATTTGAGGATCAGCGAGGGCAGGCCCTCCGCGAGTTCTCACTTTGTTTGCCTCCACTGCTTTTGCTGGCTTTTGGGGTCATCGATTTTTCGCAGATGATCGTAGACGAACACGTGTTGGTTGGCCTGTCCAGGCAAGGCTCCAACCTCGCTGCTCGCAGCGAAACCCCGGCAGCCACGGTGGCGGCAATCGAAACTCAGGGCGCTTCTTTGAACATCGGCACGCGGGGTATGATCATCGTGACTCAGGTGGTGAACAACTCCTCTGGCAGCCCTATCATTCACCTCCAGAGCCAAATGCCGGGAGGTATCTCGGTAACCAGCGCCGTTGGCTCTGGGAATGGAAATCCAGCCATCGTACCGCCGGGCGCACAGGCCGAACTGAATACGGGTCATGCGGTCTTTGTCACCGAGGTGTTTTACTCCTACCAACCGCTGACACCGGTTGGAAGTTTTCTAAAGTACTCTCTCGCTAACACATTGTATCAAGCGGCGTATTTTTGAAAGGATGATCAAGTGCATTTCATTCGAGGTCTGAAAACGGCAGGGAGAGAGAGCGGGCAAGTACTCGTTTTGTTTGCCGTTTCGCTCTCCGCACTATTGCTTTGTGCGGGAATGGCAATCGACTTTGGTCTTGCCTATCTGACCAAGGCTCAACTTGCGAGGGCGTCTGATGCGGCGTCTTTAACGGTTATGCTAAACCTGGGTCAAGGGCAGACTGTCGCTTCGAGCCTCGGGCAAAACATGTTCGCCGCGAACCTCTTTCTTAGCAGGAGTTGGTATGCTTCGGCCCCCGTCGCGACGATTAGCTTTGCGACTGACGCTTATGGCGATCCCATCGTCAATGTTGCTGCCACCGCCACAACCAATACTTACTTTATTCGACTTGCGGGCTTTACCACCCTCGCAGTAAGTAACTCTTCCCAGGCAACCCGCCCGCCCGTTATCCTTGCGATGGCGTTAGACAGATCTGGTTCGATGGGCAGCGACGGTGGGTCAACAGCCTTGCCGCCCGCGGTAAGGACCTTTCTTTACTACTTCATCGAAAACCAGGATCAACTTTCAGAAGAGAGCTTTTCGTACACCGACAGAATTGATGTGCCGATGACCAAAACTTTCCATACGCCAATTAATAACTCTCTGAGCGCGATGACATACATCGGAGCCACTTTTGGGTATGGCGGACTGGTGGACGCCGAGGCCCAAGTGCTCAGCGTTGCCCCACCGCCAGGCGCCGAGAGGGTAGTCGTATTTTTCACGGATGGCATGGCCAATACCATTCAAGACATCCTGAAGTGTCCGCCAGGCAATACCAAGGAATTGGACTATGGAGGAAACGACACGGGCACCAGCTATAATGTCTGGCTTTCGACCGACACAACCGGAAAAAATATCTCATCAACCTGTAATCCCACGACTTTTCCTGCGACAGATCCAGTTCTTGGCGGTGGCGGATCGTTAGCGACGGCGAAGTGGATTACTCTTGATCAGACGCAGATCACGACTGAAGGCGAATATCGCGCGATAAATGAGGCCAATAAAATGAGAGCGGAGGGGATAACGGTTTACGCGGTTGGTTTGGGCACTGGCGTCAACCCGACCTTTCTCCAAGAGGTTGCGAACGACCCTTCGAGTCCGACTTACGACGCCAGCTTCCTACCTGGGCTCGCGGAGTTTTCTACCTCGGGGACCGACACCAACCTGAGTGTTGCATTCCAACAGATCGGAAACGCTATCGTCAATCGCTTGACGCATTGAAGCTCAATACTCGACCGAGAGAAATGGCCAAGGATGCGTTGATTCATTGCAGAGTGCCGGCGGTGCTCATGACGGCTCCAGCACTCTGCAAACAACCTTCAGCAACGTTACATTCGGGCTGGCCCGAGACCTGCTGATGCCAAACGGCACAACCTAGACACCAGGTCACATTCACAAACTGATCCAACTTCCCGTCCGATCCGCTGCAGTGGATCGGGCGGAGTTGTTTGAGGACTACTCCTGCTCTGGAATCACGAGCAGCACTTCGACGGCTGCAATCTGTCCGTTCTGGGTGGCAGGCCTGAAGACCCACTTTTGAAGCGTGTCGAGGATAAACTGTCGCCGTGCAAATTGCGGTGGAAATGCAACGGTAAGATTCTCAAAACGACCGGCCTTGTTGAGAGTGCCATGAACGATGAGAGCGTCGGCATTGGTATATCCCGGCGGAAGATTGGGAACCAGGATGTCAGTGGGCCAGGGAGCTGTAAGGTGGCCGCTGCTTCCCGTGCCCGCAGAGGCATCCAAGCGCGGCAGTGCGTACTGCATGATCCAGCTCTTGGCCAGGCCGAGGTGCAGATACACCGTATACGCGAGTCTTCCGCTCCACATTCCTGAGGTCTCAGGATACTGTTCCTCGATCGAGTTCCCCACCAATACCATGGTGAACTTTCCATCCTGCGGCAGGATGACCCGTCTGATCGAAGGCTGGCCTGAACCTGTTCCGGCGCCCGGATTGCCACCCATTGCGCTCCCGGTCTTCCCTCCGCTGTTCGGGGTTGAGGGTCCTGATACATTGACACGAGGAATCGCAACGATCCCTGCCGGCATGCGCAAGTCTGAGAGCGACATCAAGGTCGCTAGAGCTTTATTCTCCAGCAGATCCGATGCGGTCTCCGGAACCTTCTTCTCCAGGTCTGCTCCCGTAACCGCTATCGGCGAAGTCGTGCTGGGGCGAATGGGAAGGGCCATCGCATCCAGTGCAGTGGAAGCGATGGCGACGTCAGCGAGTGTGCTCTCAGTATTCGGCATATTGGGTGCCGGATGCACGTCCGCGACGGTGTCAGGATGGCGCACTGGCGGCATGATCTCTTTTGCCGGAAGTTTTTCCTGCGACCACAACAATGCCATAGGCAGAGTGATGTCTGGCGGAGGGGTGTCGACCCGAGGCTTCAACTGTATCAGCGTTTGAGCGGCCGGCTTCGTTTGCGCCACTGGTGGCTGAATCTTTGGCTTCTCCAGTTCCTCGCCGCGTCGAGGCGCTTTGATCAACGATGGAGGAGAGGGATTCGCAACTGGGTTGTCGACATGGCGATTCAACACCGCGGCAGCCATCTGTAGTTTCAGAAGGCGCAAGGAGTATCGCTCGCTGAGAGATGGATCAACGATCTTGGGAGTATGGAGAAGCACATAGGACACCAGCCCAAACACACCGACGTGCATCACGACAGACATCATGAAGGTGAACGGCTTTTGACGATACCCACCAGGCTCAGAGAACAGAGTAATCGTTGTAGAAGAGTTTATGACCGACAAAAGAGCTCCCTCCGGTAGACCATCCCCATGCCCGGTCTGATGGGCCCGGGGTCAATGGTTCGCTGGAGTACATTTGATCCAGCATCATTCTGATGACAATGAAGCAATCCGCACCTGCTTGCGCACATCGTGGGTTATAGATCGCTGGAGTTTGCAAACACCGGCAAGGCGGCATGTCTGCGCGCGCATGCCCCCGATCCCGAGGAACGCTGTCTGCATTGACTGTCCCTCGCTTCTATTTGGCTGCAATTCTTCGGCCAACTCATAGTACGTTCCGTGGCCCAATCCCGAGAGGACACTCTCTGCAGCGGGTGTATCTGTGGGGTTACAGTGTGTCAGTGTGGTTACATGCAATCAGGAAACGCAGGAAACACAAGGGCGTTTCTGCAGTATCGATTGTTCGCAGGAAAAGCAGGCGACGATGCAAATCACTGCAGTTTCTACGGTAAGGATGCTTCCGCATAACTATGGCAAGTAGATTGCAGTATAGACGGCAGGCCACACAGCTGATTAGAACAGGATACCGAATGAACCGAAAGACATTGCCGATCCTCTTGCTGGCTTTTGTTGCTGCCAGCCTATGTTCACTTTTCGTTTGGCACGCAATTGCCGCGAACTCCGCAGCGGCACAGCAGGCAAAGGCCAAACACGTGGTCGCAGCCTCAAGCAACATCAAGCTCGGAACAGTTCTGACTGCCAGCAATCTCACCACTGTCGACATTGCCGGAACCTTGCCGCAAGGTGCGATTCTCGACATCGATAAGAGCCATGTCATCGGACGAGGAGTGACGTCAGACCTATATCAAGGTGAAGCCATTCTTGAAAGCCGGCTTGCACCTGTCGGATCTGGCGGAGGACTGGCCGCTACGATTCCAAACGGGATGAGAGTCTGCGCAGTCAAGGTGGACGAGGTCGTCGGTGTATCCGGATTTGTCACCCCTGGAATGCGTGTAGATATTCTGGCCTCCGGTACGCCACCGGGTGCTCAGAGTCAGGATCAGGGACCCTTGGTCACTACGCTTCTGCAGAACATAGAAGTGAAGTCGGCGGGCACTGATATACAGAAGGACGCAGAAGGCAAACCGCATCCTGTTCAGGTTGTGAATCTCCTGGTGGCTCCCGACCAGGCGGAAACCCTGAGCCTCGCCAGTTCTCAGATGCATATTCAGCTGGTACTCAGGAATCCTCTGGACACGGAGACTGTCAAGCTTCCGGGGAATGCCATGGCCAATCTGTTTGCGGGGGCAGTCAAAGCCCCGGTTAAGCCTACAGTCACCCCCGGAGTCAAGCACGTAAAGAAAGCAGTCTCTGAAGACTTTTCTGTTGAAGTCTTCAATGGATCGAAACACAGTGATGAAAAATTTGCTGCTCCCGAGGTTAAACAGTGAGGACGAGAATCAAGAGTAGTATCGCCTGTTTCAGTGCACTTTCTTTAGCCTTAAGTACCGGAGCTGCGCAGCAGGCTCAGCTACAAGCGCCCTCTGCGCCCCCCGCGCCGGCTGCGGAAGTGTCAAATCAGGATTCCGCGAACGATTTATCCGTCGCTGTCGGAAAGTCTGTACTGGTGAACTTTGCCCGCCCGGTGCGGCGTGTAGCGGTTGGTCTGAGTGACATCGCAGAAGCAACCGCGACCAGCCCTACTGAAATTATGGTGAACGGCAAAACCCCTGGTCAAACCAGCCTGATTGTATGGCAAAGAGGGGGAGACCGTCAGTTCTTCAATATCACGGTGCGCCGCAACACGTACGAATCGAGTGATCGTCTGGATGCAGTCCGTCGGGAGCTGAGCGTCTCACTTCCTGGGCAGGCCATTCAGGTTAGTTCTGAGAACGGATCAATCTTTCTCCGTGGCACGGTCAGAGATCTTGAGAGTTCCGAACGGGCAGTGCAGATTGCCTCAACAGCCCTCGCTCCAATTGGAAACGCTGATACGACAGGCAAAACCTCGCAGGAATCGAAAGGCGAAAGTGCAGGTAAGGTGGTCAATCTGCTCTATGTCGATGTGCCTGCTGCCGAGAAGCAAATTCTCCTCAAGGTACGGTTCGCAAGCGTGGATCGCAGCAAGGCCCAACAGCTGGGAATCAACCTGTTCAACCTCGGTCTGGGAAACGCTGTGGGTGGCATCACCACGGGACAGTTTACTCCTCCTTTCATTACAGGCGGATCCGGCTCGAACGGAATGTCGGCAGGGGGAAACACTGCGACGTTTTCGAATGAAATGAACCTTCTCGCCTTTTTTCCTGGCCTGAAGACCGGTGCCGATATCAAGGCGCTCGAAACAACAGGCGTAGTGGAAACTCTCGCCGAGCCTAATTTGATCGCCGCAAATGGCAAGCAGGCAAGCTTCTTGGCGGGGGGCGAATATCCATTCCCGATTGCCCAGGGCAGCGCATCTGGAACGGTGATCACCATTATGTTCAAGGAGTATGGGGTACGTCTGAACTTCATTCCCACAATTACTCCACGCGGCACAATTCGCCTTCAGGTCGCCCCGGAAGTCAGCGCCCTGGACTTTTCAAACGCCGTCACAATATCAGGCTTTGAAGTGCCGGCCATTACCAGCAGGAAGGTGAAGACCGAAGCCGAACTGGCCGATGGCCAGAGCTTTGTGATCGGCGGCTTGCTCGACAATCGCGAAACGCAAACCTTTCAGAAGATCCCGTTCCTGGGAGATATTCCAATTCTCGGCAAGTTCTTCCAATCAAGAGACAAAAACAGAACGAACACCGAGCTCATAGTCATTGTGACGCCACAGATCGTAAACCCCATACCCGCAGGCGCACCACTTCCGCAGTTGAAGTTTCCGGAAAGATTCCTGCCATCAAACTCCTCTATGCCCATGCAGGCTGCAGACCAGAAAGCGGTGGACACCGTTGGCACACCAACCGAGTCAATGCCGGTGGAGAGGTTGATCGAGAGCAGGAAGCCCGAGAAACCACTCTCAACAGAAGGCGGGATGACTTCGATTTCCTCTCAATAGAAGTCGCCATTCATAGTTCCGCTCGGTAGAGATGGAAGACTTAACTCTTCAAAGGTACCGAGTGCTCTTGCTCGCAGTAAAGACGTCGCAAAGCGCGGTGAGGTTAACTGCGCTTTGCTGATCAATGATAGTCCAGCGCAGAACCAAAGAGATTAAAGTCTCCGAAGGCACTTGATGAAACTGCCAAGCCGAATTCTTTCTATGATACCGGGCCGATTCCTTCGGAGCCCGAAGCCAGTGCCGAGCATTCGTCTGCAGGTTCTGAACCTGACACGATCCACGGTGTTGGCCAGCTGCCTTGAAGTTGCCTGTAGCGGCGCTAAGCGCAATAAGGGCCTGCTAGGCCGCAAACAGCTTTCTGAAGGCGAGGGGTTGTGGATCATTCCATGTGAAGCCATACACACAATTGGCATGCAATTTCCAATCGATCTCGTGTACCTGGACAACAAACATCGAATCAAGAAGCTCAGGAGCAATGTGACTCCCTGGCGGTTCTCGGCTTGTATGACTGCTCACTCGGTTCTCGAACTGGCATCCGGCACCATTTGCGACACCCATACAAGCATTGGAGATGTGCTAGATTTTTCCGCATCCCCACTAACAGAAGACGACCCCTTGTGATCGATCGGAACCGCTGCGCAATTTGAGAGATGCGCATTTCCGCTTTTAGTTCGCCTCACCGGGGAGGAATGGTCTTGAAGGAACTTGGTAACATGAGCGATGGTTTCGACTTGGATACTGAAAGTGCCCCTCACATCTCCGGTGCCGGCCCCAATCGCTTCCTTGCGCGCCAGCCCATTCTTGACCGGACGCGACGTTTGATTGGCTATGAACTGCTGTTCCGTTCTGGATGGGCGAATAGCTTTGGCGGAGAGCCCGAGGATGCCACGCAACAGATACTTGACAACATCCTTGTCTCCGGTTCTCGTACCCTCTGTTCGCACACATTGTCTTTTGTGAACTGCACGCGGGACTCGCTCGTCCGTGGACTGGTGACATTGCTGCCACCAACATCCACCGTGCTCGAGATCCTTGAGGACATCAAGCCCGACGAAGATGTCATCTCCGCATGCCGATCCTTGAAGGAGATGGGATACCGATTAGCTCTAGACGATTTTGCGCTCCAGAAAGACAGTGACAAATTAATCCAAATGGCGGATTACATCAAAATCGACTTCCGTGCATCAGGTGTGAAAGAACGTCAGGCGATTCGAGATGGTGTGCGTGAAAGTACGGCCATTCTGGTTGCGGAGAAGATTGAGAACGAAGCTGAATTCAACACTGCAGTTGCAGAAGGCTTCACCCTCTTCCAGGGATATTTTTTTTGTAGGCCTACGATCATCCCCCGTCACGAAGTGCCGATGAGCCGAGCCGGCGCAATGCAACTTCTCATCGAACTCAGTCGCCCCACGCTCGATTTTCGGAAGATAGAGCGTGTAGTCATGGCTAACACTCCTCTCTGCTATCGACTGCTGCGTATGGCGAATTCTGCGCTCTACGCACTGCATCAGCAGGTGGAGAGTGTCCGCCAGGCATTAACAATCGTGGGCGAGGTTGAGTTTCGCAAGCTGGCCCTGATCTCTCTAAACGGCATTGTCGATCGACATGATTCAGACACCCTGTTGTTGCTTTCGCTGCAGCGTGCCTGCTTTTGTGAGCTTGTTGCCCCCTTCATCAAACAGAATCCCGAAGAACAGTACCTTATCGGATTGCTCTCTGCAGTAGATGCCATGATGGAAATACCGATGACGACCATCGTCGATGCGCTGCCACTTCGTCAACCTGTTCGATTCGCGCTTCTGGGAGGAACCAACTCGGAATCGCGAGGAATACGACTCGCTCGTCGATTTGAAACTGGTGACTGGAATTGGACAGCGGAAGACGATGAACGATCCTGTGTCAGTGAATTTCAACTGGCTCTGCTCTATGCCCAATCGGTGGATCGAGCCAACCGAACGCAAGAGACAATGGAGACCAATTATGAAAGCCATGAAGAACCCCGCAGAGAAGCGACAAGTCTTCATCCATAATTTGCTTCGGCATTGAAAGGCTGACTGAGCAAATCGAACTCATCCCTAAGTGTGGTTGCCTGGTTTCGGATAGAAGTCACAATCGTGAAATTGTCCACTAGGGCTTTGGCAGGTGAGGGAAGCAAGAGAAAAGGTTTGCGCTTCATAGCGTTCGGCGAAGGTGTCGTACCATCCAGTCCGGACCGGGTTGAGAAAATGAATAAGGAGCATCACGTCCATGCAGAACCTCGATGACAACACGCCTCCTGGGAGTGACGGTCGGACTCCGAACTCTCCGGGCTGCTGTTCCATACAAGTGGCCTTGCTGGCTACGACCCAGACTGCGGCGTATCTCCTTCTGCAACACTTCGTGTTTTGGCGTATCTCGTCCGTGCTATCCGAACTCATCTCCTTTGTCATCCTCCTCGTGTGGACCTTGCCGATCTATATCCTCATGCGTCGCGAAACTGACCTCAAATACATTGAGTCCGAAAAGCTGAGAGCATGCGAGGCAGACGAACAAATGATGCGGGATGTGATTGAGAGCGTTCCCGATCGCATTTATGTCAAGGACAAGAAATGCCGCTTCATTATGGCCAATCAAACATCGCGCAAGCTCCTGACCGGTTCACCTGACGGACAGGTTTTTGGACGCGACGATTTTGCCTTTTTTCCCAGAGAGGTCGCGACAGAGTTTTTCAATGACGAACAGGCCGTGATGCTCTCCGGTACGCCAGTGGTCAGCAAACCGGAACATATCCAATCGTCTGATGGAAACAGTTCGCGGTGGACTTTGACGACCAAGGTGCCACGCAAAGACAAACATGGCAACGTGATCGGCATCATTGGAATCGGACGCGATGTAACTGCTCAAAAAGAGGGCGAAGCTGAAATACACAAAGCTCGCATCCTGGCTGAAGCCGCCAGTCGTTCGAAGAGCCAGTTTTTGGCCAACATGAGCCACGAAATCCGCACGCCTCTCAACGGAGTAATCGGCATGACGGAACTGGCCCTCGACACCGACCTTACGCCGGAACAGCGCGAGTTCCTTGAAACAGTAAAGCTCTCGGCTGACTCGCTGCTCAATGTCATCAATAACATCCTTGATTTCTCCAAAATCGAGGCAGGAAAAGTAGAGCTCGAGAGCGTCGATTTCGATGTGAAAGACTGCGCAGAGACCACGTTGAAGATGTTGGCCCTTCATGCAGCTGAGAAGAATCTGGAGTTGCTCTGCGATATCGCGCCGGACGTTCCCTCAATCGTTCATGCTGATTCGACTCGTCTTCGTCAGATCCTCTTCAATCTGGTTGGCAACGCGATCAAGTTCACAGCCGGGGGACAGGTAGCGCTTCAGGTGGCACTCAGGGTGGATGTGGAACCTCGGCAAGGGGCTCAAACGTTCCTTCATTTCACGGTCGCAGATACAGGCATCGGCATTCCCAAAGACAAACAGGAACTCATCTTCAATCCCTTTGCCCAGGCCGATACGTCCACGACGCGCAAGTTCGGTGGCACGGGGCTCGGTCTGAGCATCACATCGAGGCTGGTCGCCATCATGGGCGGCAAGATATGGGTTCAAAGCGAAGTGGGGAAGGGAAGCGAATTTCACTTTACCGTGCAGGTGCAAGCGGCCGAAGCGAAGGTCCTTCCGTCAAAGGAGGAGCCCTCCAACGCACTATTGCTTGGCGTGCGGGTGCTGGTAGTGGATGACAACCAAACCAATCGACGCATTCTCGATCGATTGCTTACCCGGTGGGGAATGCGGCCGATTTGCGTCGAGAGCGCACAGGCGGCGCTGCGAGAGATGAACTCAGCACGCGAGATCGGCGACACTTATGGGCTGGTACTCACGGACATGCATATGCCGGGCATGGACGGCTTTAGCCTTGTGGAACAGATCCGCGCCAAATTTGAGACCGCTACGGCAACGGTCATGATGCTGAGCTCCGCTGGATATAGCGGAGATGCGGCGCGCTGCCAGGAGCTAAAGGTGTCTGCCTATCTCACCAAACCGGTTCGCCAGAGTGAGCTTCGAGAAGCGATTTCACGTGCGCTGGGCAAGCGTGCGCAACAGAGCGAAACCAGGGTTGCCCCACCTCCCACTCCCGGAGATCGCGTTCGGTGTCAGACATCTCTACGCATTCTGCTGGCGGAAGACAATCCTGTTAACCAGCGGCTGGCAACCTGTTTACTAGAGAAGCGGGGGCATCGCGTAACTGTGGCGAATAACGGTGGTGAGGCTGTTGAGCTCCTTGAAAACGCAAGCTACGACCTGATCCTGATGGACGTGCAGATGCCTGTGGTCGATGGACTTGAGGCCACAATCATGATTCGCGAACGGGAAAGTGGATCAGGTAGGCGTCAGCCGATTGTTGCCCTGACTGCGCATGCCATCAAAGGCGATGCTGATCAATGCATGATTGCAGGGATGGACGGCTATCTCACGAAGCCAATCCGCCCCAACGAACTGGATGCCGTTCTAGAGAAATATGGCGCTCTGAGGAATCAGCTTGCAAGTGTGGGGTGAGTGTCTTGCACCGGCGAAATGTCACACTTTGGAAGGGATTCCGCAAGAAAAGGAGGCCAGTCATCGAAGACTCAAAATATATGCCACTCGATCAGTTTCTGAACCTGCCGGAGTTGTTGTCTCGTGTCGAGAACGACTATGAATTGGTCGATGAACTCCTGCATCTGTTTCAGATCGAGTTCCCTCGATTTCGACAAATGCTGCGCGCAGAGCTTGCATGTCAGCGCCTCGTAGGCGTTGAGAAAGCAGCCCACACCCTGAAAGGAATGCTGGCTAATCTCTCTGTCGAGACGGGAGCTTCCGTGGCTGCGAAAATCGAGGCAGCGGCGCATGCCAGGGATATCGGAACACTCACACAGGAATTGGCCACGTTTGACAGAGAAGCCGATGGTTTGCTGGATGCGTTGGCGGTGTTTGTGGCAGGCGTACGATGACCAGAATTCTGATTGCTGATGATGACACAGTGTCCCTGCGCATGCTTCAAAGAACGCTTGAGCGCGCAGACTTCACGGTTATCTCTGTCAGCAATGGCGCAGAAGCGGCGGAGCAACTGTGCCGTTCGAATGGACCTCGCCTTGCGCTGCTCGATTGGGAGATGCCTGAACTTGACGGACCGGAGGTCTGCCGTCAGGTACGCAAGCTGCGTTCTCTTCGCCATGTCCATCTTGTCCTGCTCAGTTCCAAAGGCTCCAAGGACGACATCGTGGAGGGACTTGAGTCCGGCGCTGATGACTATCTGATTAAGCCATTCGATGCGGGGGAGCTTAAGGCTCGACTGCATACAGGATTGCGCATTCTACGTCTCGAAGACAGTCTTCTGGAAGCACGCGAGGAGATGCATTACAAGGCCACCCACGATTCGCTTACGTTGTTACTCAATCGTGGAGCAATCTTTGAAGTCCTCGGTATGGAGCTGGTGCGATCGCGTCGCGATCGCAGTTGCACTACGGTCGCACTCGGCGATCTTGACCATTTCAAGCAGATAAACGACACCTATGGACATCCTGCCGGCGACGAGGTACTTCGTGAGGTGGGGCGACGCATGCTTTCTTCAGTACGACCCTGCGACTTTGTTGGACGTTACGGAGGAGAAGAGTTTCTCATTGTAATGGTCCACAGCTCAGCGAGCCAGGCACTGAAAAGGGCAGAGGAGATACGAAATGCAATCTGTGATCGTCCTATCCACACGCCGAATGGCCTGATCTCAATCTCCATCAGCATCGGAGTCTGCAGCAGTGACAGCAATACCTTGAAGGTTGAAGAAATGCTCAACGAGGTGGACCGTGCGTTGTATGCCGCCAAAGCCGCGGGACGAAACTGCTGCCGATTGGGAAGCGATTTTGACGAGGCAAAACAGGCCTGCTTAGAAGCGCGCTCTCTGTGACCAAATCCGACTCATGCCGTGAGCGGTCCAGGAGTTTTGGACAATATCCATCTCACAGGCAATTCAGCAAAGGAAGTTCTTGCTTTCAGTCCAGGTTCATTAACTTGTCGGAATCTCCCGGTGTACTGGCGGCGCAACCGTTCCATGACGCAGCCTTTTCTCGGTGGAATGCGACTCCAATCACAGAGTATCAGGGTTAAAAGTTAACAAAGCGAGGCCAGTATTTTGGAGAAGGAAACGATGTCAACAGTCTCTTCGACACCACCAACGGAAAAGATTCGAGAGACAAAGACGCGGCCGTCTGTGTGGAAACGTCTGGCGGGTATAACAGGAATTCTGCCCCCTCCGGAATCGCATCGAGCAGGGCCTGAATCAGCAAAGCCTGTTGCTGGAAAGAACACCTCTTCTGCAGCACCGTCTACCACGGAGCCAGTTGTTCAGCCCAGCGCGCAGGAAGAATTGAACGTTACCATACATCCGGAACTGTTTGCATTTCCAGACAACCCTGAGTTTCCAGACGCCTCTGAATCATTGGAAGCGATCTCTCTGCCGGTGCTCTCTGACTCACCGGAGGAGAAAGCCACCGCTGCAGGATCTGTGGTTCTTGAGGTGTCTCATCCTCTCACATTGGAGTCAGTCGAAATGGATACCATGCAAGTGATGGAACAGCCCCTAAACGGGAAGCTTCATCTCCCCGATGCGCTGGTGCAGCCGAATGAACCCGGATCGCCGGAGCCGCTCTCTGTTTCAGTTGTCTCTGCGCAAGAGGGGACAACTTCCTCTCCGGGTGCTCTCGATTCCCCTGATGCTTCTATCAACTCCGATTCACCTGAAGCTTCTGTGGAGTCGGTGCCATTGTCTTCGGAGTTTTTGAAATTTGAGGCGAAACCTGAGGTTGACATATCGTCTATGCGCACAATGGAACGAACCGAAGACATCCAGAAGGAAGAAGCAGTCTCTGTTCGGCGGACCGCTGAAGAGCAGAAGTCCACCGACCCAGACGATGAGACCGGGTTTCATATCGACTCCTATCGAAGTGCGCAACCGACAGGGCCGGACCACAAGCCGGTCACGATCTCACAGGTCGGCCTCCGTCAAGCGCTTCTCGAGAATCTCGCTTTAAAGACTCTCTATCTTTCCGGTCCCTTCTCAATTGTGGAACTTGGCAAGCGGATGAAGCTCAGCTTTGAAGTGGTGAACGAACTGGTTGTCCGGTTGCGGGCTGAAACCCTCTGTCAGGTGACAGGAACCAGTGACGGGCATGTTCCCACGATTGCCATCACAACACAAGGACGAGCGTGCGCCCGTGACCTGCTTGAACAGAGTCAATATGTCGGGTCTACTCCTGTGAGTTTTGAGAGTTATATCGATCAGGTCAAGCGACAGAGTGTACGAAATGTGGAAGTGCGTCCGAGTGACGTAGCGCGTGCGTTCTCGAATCTTGTGATCGATGAGGCTACGCTGCGGCAATTCGGAACCGCGCTCAATTCGGGCACCGCTGTCTTCATTTATGGACCGGCGGGTGTGGGAAAGACGAGTATGGCTGAGGCTATGGCTCGCGCGGTTGCCGAGGACCTGGTATGGATTCCGTACGCGGTGGAAGTCGGCGGTCAGGTGGTTACAGTCTATGACCAGACTCTCCATGTTCAGGCAGAAGATCAGGGACACGATGGCCACGATGAACGCTGGGTTCTTTGCCATCGTCCCGTCGTCATCGTCGGCGGAGAATTGACCATAGATATGCTCGATCTGCAATTCAACCCAGTGAGCAAATTCTATGTGGCGCCGGTACAGATGAAGGCCAACAATGGCGTGTTGATTATTGATGATTTCGGACGCCAGAGGTTGCGCCCCGAAGACCTGCTCAATCGATGGGTTGTCCCACTCGATCGCAGAATCGACTTCCTTACTCTGGCTGGCGGAATGAAGATCGAAATGCCGTTTGAGATGCTTGTGGTGTTTGCTTCGAACATCGACCCCTACCAGCTAGTCGATCCGGCCTTCCTGAGACGAATTCAAACGAAGATCAAAGTCGGGCCAATATCGGACGAACAGTTCTGCCAGATCTTTCGGCGGGTAGCCACCGATCGAGATCTGGAATATGACGAGGCGATTGTCGCGGATCTGATTAGGTTCATCAGAACCGTTCTCAAGCTGGAACTGCGGCCATGTTATCCCCGCGATATTGCCAATCAGGTGTGCTGGGGCGCCAAGTATGACGGTGCGAAACCGTGCCTCGACCATGCCTCAGCCATGCGCGCAGTTGAGGCGTATTTCTTGCCAAAGAATTGATTGGGTGCATCACCCGAATGCGATGAAGACTTGGATCAAGGAAAGGGGATGGACAGAATAATCTGCCCATCCCCTTCCTTTGCCGCTCGACATTCCGGTACTTCCAGAGCTACCTGGGATTCACGGCGGGAACCGCTTACTCTGCCCCGATCCAATCGACAAGCTCGGCAGCTATTTCATCGGGGGAGAGGTTCTTTTCCACGCGCGTAACCCGCTGCTGCTTGGGCAGGCTGGTCGAAATGTAGCTCAGTCCGTTTGGCTCCAGTGTCGTGGGTTTGGCCTTTTGCAGTGCGGGCATGATGGAGCGCATATTGGCCATTCCGACCTGTGGGTTGTTGCGCGGCTCGGGCAGGTTGCCGGTGGCCCAGCCCAGAACCGCAGGGGCTGCGGAGCAGACTGAGACCTGGTGCTTGCCCCCTTCGACGCGCTCCAGAACCGTAAAGGACCCGTCGTCGCGCAGGTCGATCTCATCGACGCCCTGGAACTGTTCGGTGATGCCCAGGCGCTCCCCGACGAGTTGCAGGGTGACACCGGCGCCGCGTGTTGCCGACTCCCAGCCACCGAAGAGCAGGAGTTTCGTTTTGTCGAGGCCGGGCAGGGCATCGATGGTTGCGGCAAGAACAGCCGCGGTGGAATGTGCATCGGGGAATCCGCCGATGGGGCCATCGATAGGAACGAGTTCGAAGGGCACCTTCTGGGCGACGGTCATCATCACCTGCTGGAGCTTGCCCTTGGGGCCAAGAGAGACGAGCCAGACCTTGCTCCCTGGATTCTTCGCCGCCAGCGCGCCTGCCTCGTAGAGGGCACTCGCGGCCCACGGGTCGAGCACAGCGGGGAGAACCATTTCATTCTTGATTCCGGGACCGTTGGGCGTGCTGAGCGGCTCAAGGGTTTGCAGCGGGTCCGGGACGATTCCCGCACAAACGACGATGTGTACTGGATTTGCCATTCACTATCCTTTTTGAGTTGTTCCTGGAGGTTCTTCGCAGGTCCGTGACAGCAAGCGCCTCAATTTTCGGCGGAGTGCAGTCCGCCGGAGCCGGCTTGGAAGTCGACATTGGTGTGAACCCCATCGGGGGATTGGCTGCAATTCCAGAGACAGCCTCCGCAATGGATACATTTCTCGCGCTCGAAGGCGGGCAACCCATCTTCGCCTTCGGTGATGGCCTGCCCGGAACACATGGATACGCAGGTCTTCTCGGGGCACACGATGCACAGGTTCTGATCGCGGAAGAGAACATGGTCGGCAAAGCCGGGCATTGCCTGGACCTTGCCTCCCAGCAGTAGAGCATCCTGCTGGGAGATGAGCAAGCGGCCATCGAAATCGATCTCAGGCCAGCCCCGCGCCGAGAGCAGGGCGTCGTGCAGAGGACGGCCATCCGCCAAGGCGATTTCCGCGACATCCTTTCGCTTGAGTCCTTCAACCGAATTCGAGGGAAAGAGGCGTATCTGCTTGTGTGGAAGAGGGATATGCGCGCCCAGCGCGAGCTTTCCTCCGGTGAGGCCGGCCAGCGCCATCCCGATCATTCCTTTGACCATGCCAGACTGAAATCCGTTGCGGGCATTCTCTGCTTCGCGGGCGCCGCGCTCGACCCAACTGGCGCGACGGCGCGCTTCGTAGGTGGAGGCGAGGTTTTCGTGCGTAAAGGGCTTCCCGGCGCGGAGCAGCTCGATGACGGATTCACCCAGCTGGATTCCTGTTGTCCATGCTTCATCGACGCCGGAGCCGGTGAGCATGTTGGTGGATCCGGACCCTTCGCCGATGCGGGCGAAGCCATCGCCGGTGAGGAACGGCTCGCCGTGGCGTCCGGACTCCTCAAGGGACTTGGCGCCCCAACTGCGCAGGGTTCCATCCTTGAGCACCTTCCACAGAACGGGGTGTTGGATATAGTGCTGCAGGTAACGGTAAGCGGTGCGACTTGGGTCGCTCATCCACGAAGGAACGAAGATTCCCACCGAGACCAGGCGATCGGGATGAACATAAAGGAAACCGAAGATCTCTGGTTCCGGATAGCCGAAGGTGTGCCAGACGGTCCCGGGCTTGAGATCCGACTCTTCGGGGAGCTCGATGACCATCTTCATGCCCATCGCCCATTCGCTCTTGGCGTGCCCCTTCGGCAGTCCCAATTTGCGGTCGAGCGCCTGCCCGACTGCGCCGACCGGGCCATCGCCGACAACGGTCAACTTGGCGCGGATATCCATCCCGGCCATGAAGCCGTCGGAGGGAGCGCCATCCTTGTCAACGCCCTGGTCGGCAAGGCGCAGGCCTTCCACTTTGTTTCCTGAGAAGAGTGGGGCGCTGACGGGAGATCCAGGCCATATCTGGACCATGCCCGTAGCCATGAGCTGCGATCCGACCCACTGGTTGAACTGCCCCATGGAGAGCACAAGGCCGCCGTGTTTGTGCAGGAAGGCCGGCGTCCAGGGGAGTTCGAACGCGGAGTCCTTCACGCCAAGCAGGGAGCCAGCCAGGCGCAAAGACTTGTCGGCAACTCTCAGGGTGAGCGAACGCCGACTTGCGCCGATAGGGTCCAGCAGATAGAGGACGCGCTCCTCGCCCACTTCTGCGCCCATGGGTATCTCTGCCACATTGAGGTCGGGAAAGCTGGAGCGGATCCCTTGGGCGCGGGTCACGACGCCGCTGACACCAGACGAAATATCGTCGGCGCGCTCGTAGCACAGCACCTGCAGGGGCATTCCAGGCATGACCTGGCTTTCGAAGGCGGGATCGGCCGGGTTGTTTGTCCATGCCTGGCTGAGAGTCGTAAGAAAGCCACCCATAGCCGGGCCGAAGCCGGCACAGGCGATGTCGACTTCCATCGACGGACGATCGATCTCCGCTTCGGTTTCCGGGTCGGTCACGGGGGCCCAGGTCTCAAACGCGAGACCTGAGGCGGAGTGATTGTCTTCGTCAAAACGAATCGTCATGCTGGTCCTGCCATGGGGTAGTCGAGGGCTTCTGGGATCATGACCTTGCTGATGGTGTCGGCGGCGCGATCCTTGGCCAGTCTGGATCCGCTCAGGCAGGTTGTCAGCTTGTTCTGCAGGCGCAGGAACTCGGCTGAACCCGCGCAGCCAGCGCAGGGCCCAGCCTTCTGCGGATGCGTGCCGTCCGCGGCCAACACATCGAAGGCCATGGCGGAGATGCCGGGCATGGTCGCTTCATAATCATCAAGTTCCTCGGACAAGAAGCACCCACGGTGCTCTTCTTCGTCCCAGGAGGGATGGCTGTTGTATCCGAAGACCAACTCGGCGCAGATGCGGGAGACTTCTCCGGCAGCCGACGCCGCCTGGGTATGGCAGAGGTCGCTCAGAAACTGGACGGTCTCTTCCAGACCTTCGCAGGCCACCGCGTCGTAAGCGCCTTGGGCTTCGAGCTCCAGCACATCGAGGATCTGGCAGCGCGAAGCCAGAATCCAGCAAAGCGCATCGGCGAGCGGGAAGGTAACGCCTTGCCGCTGTCCGTGATAAAGCTTGTTGCCCGCGGGATCGGTGGATTTCTGCAGGTAGTTCAGCGTCCACAACCACAAGTTCATGGCCGAGGCCAGGGTGCAGGCTCCGGTGCCGGGGCGGTCGCTGGCGATGCGGCGCATTTCCAAGGTCCACAAGCGGAACTGAGCCAGAAAGAGATCGGTCACCATGGTGATGGTCATCTGGCGGCGCTGGACGGCCTCGGGGCCTTCGTAGGTGGCTTCCAGTTGGGCGTCCATCCATTTGGCGGCGAGGAAGCCGGGGCAGTCCTCGGTGATGCCGTAACCGCCCATGAGACTGACGGCTTCGCGCATCACGTTCGCGCCGTGGCCGGTGTTCCAGAGCTTGGTTGCGGGGCACAGCACGTTGGCTTCGGCATCGCGCAAGACGAAGTCGACCAGGGGATCGGCCTCCAGTTCCGCGCGGCGAGGGTCGGTTGCGCTCATGGAGAGCAGCTCCAGGGCTCGTCTTTCGCTCTCTTTGAGCGCCTTGATCTCGTTTCTTCCGCCTTGAATGCCGCGTTCTTTCATCAGGGCGTTCTTCAGCTTTTCGCTCGGGTCCAATGCGTCGAAGGCGCGTGCGGTGGCAAAGCCGAGCGACGTCGCTGCTTCGCCGGTGGCCCAGACCTCGACCAGACGATGCAGGGAGTCTTCGCGCTGCTGCAGGCCCTGTTCATAACGGATGCCGCCCGGCTTGGCGCCTTCGGCTCCGCGGAAGCGCTCCCGCTGATAGCGAATGACCGGCTCAATGGCAGAGAGGAGCTTGGCAGACGTCATCAGGCCCACCGTCACGCGGGTGCGGCGGAAGACGGCTTCGAGAATCTCGCTGTGGTTGTAGTTGGGGACGATGATGCCGTCCTTGATCGTATAGCCACCCACAATGCGGCTTGCCGGGACTTTGAGGTTGAAGATCGGATCGCCGGTGGAAGAGAGCTGATGAACCAGCTTCTTGGTCGCGGTTCCGTGATCGAAGGTGCCCTCATCGCCCTCTTCGAGGATGATGACGCAACTGCCCTTGATGCGTGGATCGTCGGTATTGACGGCGGCGGTGACAAAGTTGGCGAAGGCGATATTGGTGATGAAGCGGCCGCGTTTGTCGACTTGCAGCCAGGGCTCTTCGCCGTCTTTCCACTCGGCCACGCGCATTTTGCCGCTGAGGATGCCGGTATCGACGCCGACATAGGGGATGGGCTCCGTCAGCACGAATGCGCCACGCCAGGGAGTGCGGTCCTCGCCGGGCTGCGGCGGGGCGGAAAGGCGCTTGTAACGAAGCACTTGCTCGGCTGTGCCGCGTTCGTGAATGGGGGCCAGGGCCAGGAATCCGGCCAGGCTGCCGGTAGCGGCGCCTCCGTCGACCCAAGCCAACTCGAATGCTGCCAAGGCGAGGGCAAGGTTCTTGGGGCCGGCGATGAATCCGCCCTCTTCTGGTTCCATGAAGGCCGCGGTGATGCCTGCCTTGTCGAACTCCTCCAGCATGGCGTTCTTGGCCGGCGTCCACTCGTGGGTATTGCGTTCTCCCGCGGCGACCAGGCGGGCAATCGTGCCACGGGCGACGCCGCGCGCCGACTGAACAAGCATCTGCAAATCAAATCGATCGGCGAAACGCCACTGAATCTGACGGACCGCGTCTCCGGGGAGTGTGCGCATAAATCTAGTTTCAAGTAGTACGGGGGTGGCCATTCATGTTTCCTCAAGCAGCGCAGATATTGTCGAAGAAGAAGGCCATAGCGGCAAGTGATACCCATCACGATCAAGTGCTGCTTGGACTTGCCATGCCGAATCGGGGCCGTCGCTTGGTGGCCGGCAGAGGGCGATTAGGGGTCGCGCGGGAGGCACGTTCCGCCGTTTCCGCGTCGGAATAGCACCGCAATGTGTGCGTTTGAGACAGTAATTTCGGTTAAGGAACAGGGGATTCGAGGTCTTGACCGCGTTGTGATGTCGATCACTGCGTTACCCCGGCCTGAAGGAATCATCTCAAAGAGATACAAAGTTCAGCATTCTTGCGTGAAGAATGGTCGAACCCTGTGAAGAGGACGTTGGCTATCGCTGTGTCCTTGGCATGATGTCCCGAAGAGGAGAGGTAATCGACTCTGCTCGTGGAGAAAGTAGACGGCAAGATGACGGAAGCCGCAAGTTCGAATGAAGTTCCTATGAGGCGCCGGGTTAACCGCCCGGCGGCAGGTCGGAAGAATGTGATAATGCGCACTTGGATGCTGGCGATGGCCATTGCTCTGGTGCTCGCTTGTAGTCCCAGCAGGCTCCATGCCGAAGCGGATTGCTTGGGATGCCATTCCGACCAGACGATGCAGAACGCGGCGGGGCACAGCATTTCGGTGGATGGGGCCAAGTTTGGCAAGAGCGTTCACGGCACGCTGAAATGTGGCGATTGTCATGCGGACATCAAAGACTATCCGCACCCAGACCATTTGAAGAAGGTAGTGTGCAGCACTTGTCACGCGGATCAAGCGACGGCTCTTGCCGGCAGCGTTCATGCCGACGGTAAAGACCATCCCTGCACCAGTTGCCATGGCGACGCGCACACCATCTATCCCAAGACCGACTCGAAGTCGCAAGTTTACCCGCTCAATATCCCGCGCACGTGCGGCAGTTGCCACGGTAACGAAGGAATGGCCAAGAAGCATGGTCTTCCCAGTGTTTATCCGCTCTACATGGACTCGATTCATGGTTTTGCGCTGAGCAAGGAAGGCCTGCTGGTTGCGGCTAACTGCCAAAGCTGCCATGGATCGCACAACATCCTGAGTCACAAGGATCCAAAGAGTCCGACATTCAAGACGAATATTCCTCAAACGTGCGGTAACTGCCACGCCAAGATTGCCGACGAATACATGTCCGGCGCTCACGGAAAGGCGCTCGCCGCCGGCAAGACCACAGTACCCGTCTGCTCGGACTGCCACACGGCCCACGCGATTCTGGAACCCACGGCAGAAGCCTTCCGCATGCAATCCACGCCTATCTGCGGCAACTGTCATAAGGATAAGTTCTCGACTTATCGCGATACCTTCCACTCGCAACTCGGCTCGTTGGGTGGTTATGGGCAGACGGCGCGTTGTTGGGATTGCCATCAGGCTCATGATGTGCGCCCGGCATCGGATCCGACTTCTCCCATTGCTCCGGCAAACCTGATTACCACTTGCGGCAGGTGCCATGCTGGAGCCAACAAGAGCTTCGTGCAATACCAGCCCCACGCCAATGCGCATGTGCGCAAGATGAATCCGGCCCTCTACTTCATCCGCCTGTTCATGAATCTTTTGCTTGCGGGTACATTGACTTTCTTTATGATCCACACCATTTTGTGGCTGATCCGTGCGCGCTATGACCAGATCAAGAAGCGATCGGCAGAAGGAGATACACATGCCTGATTTGGAGCAGACGGCGCCAGGGACTGCAGAGAACAAGAGGCGTTTCTTTACGCGCTTCACACGGGGACAGCGTTATTTGCACGTCAGCTTGTTCAGCACCTTCCTGGGACTAGCGGCGACGGGCTTGCCTTTGCGATTCAGCGACAGCAGCTGGGCACACCATTTTGCCAGCGCCGTCGGTGGATTCGGAAGCATTCTCTTCTTTCACAAATTCTGCGCGCTGGGATTGAGCCTGGCGTTTTTGATTCACCTGAAAGACCTCTTCACACGCGCGTTTATTCATCGTGAAAAGGGAATCTTCTGGGGAAGCAACTCCATGGTGGCCAACTGGAAGGATGCGAAAGATCTCTACGGACATATGCGTTGGTTCGTCGGACTCGGACCCAGACCTCAGTTCGATCGCTATGCTTATTGGGAGAAGTTCGATTACTGGGCGGTCTTCTGGGGCATGATCGTAATCGGTTTCTCGGGATATGCGATGTGGTTCGCACCGTTCTTTGCGCGCTTCCTTCCCGGATGGGCATTGAATGCCGCGCTGGTCATTCACAGTGAAGAAGGATTGCTTGCGATTCTCTTTATCTTCTCGATTCACTTCGTCAATACCCATCTGCGTCCGGATAGTTTTCCCATGGACATGGTGGTGTTCACCGGAGTGGAGACTGAGGAAGAGTTAAAACACAAGCATCCGCTGGAATACGAGCGGTTGGTACGCGAAGGGAAACTTATCGCCACGGAAGGTGAAGAACCGAATCCCTGGCAGGTGAAGTTTTCCAAGGTTGTCGGATTTACAGCCGTCTTCATTGGCTTGCTGTTGTTAGTGCTGACCTTGAGCGCCTATTTCTTCTAGCCGGCGCGTGATTGAGATAAGCAGTGCTTTCGCAGGCGCTGCACGCAGGCGGATGGCGTCAATCAACTTGGTCATTCGCGAGCAAGTATATTTGTACATCAACAACAGCGGGCGGATAGGTGCTTCTATTCGCCCGTTGTTGTCGCTTGCTGTGACTCGGGTCACTGCTTAATTATCCTGCGTGATCTCCCATGATCATGTGAATAAACCACGCTGGTTTTTGTTGCATATACTCTCGTTGGGCCTCGCTCTTTGGTCGGTCAGTGCGTACGCGGAACACAAGCCGAAGGACAGTGATTGCCTCACCTGCCACGCCGACGCCTCACTGACAAAAGAAGAGAATGGCAAGACGGTCAGTCTTCATGTGGACGAGAAGAAACTGCGCGGCTCCATTCATGGGGGCATGTTCGCCTGCGTGGATTGCCACAAGGATGTGACCGAGGCGGTTCACACCAACACTCCCAAGAAAGTATTGTGCGCGGATTGCCACGCGGAGGCGCAGGAGGCGTATTCGCATAGCCTTCACGCCAAGCCGAACAAGTCGAGCACGTCTCCAGTGGCGAACTGCAACGATTGCCATGGAGGAGCGCACGAGATACTTGCCGCCGAGGACGCCAAGTCGCCTGTGAGTCATGGCAACATTCCTGGAACTTGCGGCAGATGTCACGGGCAGAGATTCCTGATGGAAAAGGATGGCGGAGACGCACAGTCCTTCTACTCCTATCAGGAAAGCGTGCACGGCGTGGCTATCGAAAAGGGGTCGAAGAAGGCCGCTGTCTGCACCGATTGCCATGGTGCGCATCAGATCTTGCCGGCTAATGATTCGAAATCGCCGATTTACAAATTCAATGTTCCGCAGACTTGCGGCAAGTGCCACTCCGCGATCTCCGACACCTTCATGAAGAGCATTCACGGGCAGGGAATCGCCAAAGGCAATGGTCTCGCCCCGGTTTGTACCGATTGCCATGGCATTCATTCGATCAAGGCTCATATCGATCCCAAGTCCTCGGTCTCGGAGCAGAATCTTGCGCGTACAACTTGTGCGCGCTGCCATGAAGGAGTGCGACTGTCACAAGAGTTTGGAGTGGCCGGGGGGCGGGTTTCCAGTTATCTGGATAGCTATCATGGTCTGGCTTCCGAAGGGGGCTCGGCGGTGGTGGCCAACTGCGCAAGCTGCCACGGCGTGCACGACATTCTTCCCTCCAGTGATCCGCACTCGATGATCAATCCTGCCAATCTCGACACGACCTGCGGCAAATGCCACAAGGGAGTCACCCAGAAGTTTACATTGAACAAAGTGCATGCCGACACCGGTCCGTCGAAAGATGTCGCGGTGGTCGCCGTGCGTTGGGTGCGCTGGATCTATCTTGTGCTGATCTTCGCGGTGATTGGCGGCATGTTCCTGCACAACGCCATCATCTGGCGCAGCAAAGCGATGCGGCGACGGTCCATGCAGAATCCGATGATGGTGCGCATGACGACCAACCAGCGTTGGCAGCATCTGGTCCTACTGACGAGTTTCATTGTTCTGGTCATTACCGGATTTGCGCTCAAGTTTCCGAACTCTACGCTGGCCTCGCTGCTGGGCGACAGTGAGAGGTTGCGCAGCATCATCCATCGCATTGCCGGTGTGATTTTGATCGGCGCAGGCATCTATCACGTGTTTTACCTTCTTGTGACGCGCGAAGGGCGGCGTTTGATCTGGGACATTGCTCCTCGACCGAAAGATGCCTTCGATGTGATCCATACCATGCGCTACTACCTGCACCTGACCACAGTGAAGCCCAAATACGGTCGCTTCACCTATGGCGAGAAAGCGGAATACTGGGCTTTGGTGTGGGGCACTGCACTGATGGCGGTTACCGGCATCATGCTGTGGGCTAAGGTGTGGGTGGGTAATTTGCTGGCGCGTTGGTGGGTGGATGTGGCGACGACGGTCCACTACTACGAGGCGATTCTGGCAACGCTGGCCATCGTGGTCTGGCATTTCTACCAGGTCTTCTTCGATCCGGATGTGTATCCCATGAACTGGGCGTGGTGGGACGGTAAGATGCCCGTCGAACATTATCGTCACGAGCATGAACTGGACACCGAGGCGCTGAAAGAAGCGGACGCGAAGGCCGCCGAGGATAAGGCGGGTCCCAAGGCGGGGGAATAGGGAGCTGACCCTTCCGTGGGACGAAGGATAGGTGCGGATTGAAGAGCGCCGGCCTACCTCTCAAGACAATCCGGAGATTCCTGCATACCCTGGGGCCGTCCGTCGATTTTGCGACATTGACGACGCGCTCCAGGGGATTTCATTTCGAAGTTTCCGATCTATACTTGCGTATTGCACAATTTCTTCCTTGGAGATTCCCTGATGCGCACCTTCATCCATTCGACCGCCGTCGTGTTGACGGTGTCCGCTTTCGTTGCTGTTTCCGCATTTGCACTTGGCGAAGAGGATAAGTCCAAAGCTGAAAAGACCCCGGAGAAAGTGGCGGACAGGCTGGCGCCGACGGAGGTCACCACGCAGGGGGCGATCGACTTGGGCGGGCAGCATATTGCCTACACGGCGATTGCCGGGACGCTCATCGTAGGGGCAACCGACGTTCAGGATGCGCAACTCGGCCCGGACGGCAAGCCGCAGCCCGGCAGTCAATTGGCCCTGAACGAGCCCAAGGAGGCGAAAGACGGGTCGCCGGTGGCGAGCATCTTTTATGTGGCCTACTTCAAGAAGGACGCCAAGGCCGAGGAGCGTCCGATTACCTTTTTCTATAACGGCGGCCCTGGCAGCTCGACGGTCTGGCTGCACATGGGATCGCTCGGTCCCAAGCATGTTGTAACCGCCGGCGATCAGCACTTGCCCGCCGCTCCGTACAGGATGGCGGACAACGCCTCTTCGCTGCTGGACACGTCGGATCTGGTGTTCATCGATATGCCCGGCACAGGCTTTGGGCGCTTGACCGGCAAAGACGCGGAGAAAGCTTTTTGGGGAGTGGATGAGGACGCCAATGCCTTCGCGCGATTCATCGCCCGTTTTGTGACCAAGTACAACCGATGGAATTCGCCCAAGTACATCTTTGGCGAGAGTTATGGCACCACGCGCTCGGCGGTGCTGGCCAACATTCTGGAGAACAAGAAACAGATCGACCTGAATGGCGTGATTCTGCTTTCGCAGATCTTCAACTTCACGACGGACATTGACTCTCCGCGGGATAATCCCGGCGTGGATCTTCCCTATCAACTGGCGCTGCCCACCTATGCCGCGACTGCCTGGTATCACAAGAAGGTTCCCCAGCAGACAGGCGCTCTGGAGCCTTTCTTGAAAGAGGCCGAGGAGTTTGCCATGGGCCCGTATGCTCATGCGCTGGCGCAGGGGACAGACCTGAGTGCGGACGAGAAGCAGCAGGTGGCCGAGAAGCTGCATGGGTATATTGGATTGCCGATTGCCTATTTGCTCAAGGCGAACCTGCGGGTCAGTGGCGGGCAGTTTACGAAGACGCTGCTCGACGAACAGGATCTGACGATTGGCCGCCTCGATACCCGCTATAGCGGACCGTCCATCAATCCCATGAGCGAGCAGGCAGATTACGATCCGCAAAGTGCGGCGGTCTCGTCCGCCTACGTCTCGGTTTTCAACGATTACGTGCGCAGAGATTTGAAATATGGTGAAGGACTGACCTATTTGCCGAATGTATATGCGCAGGTCGGACATTGGGATATGCAGCATCGCGACAACCCAGTCAGCCTGAATGTCGGCAACGATCTTGCCGACGCCATGAAGACCAACCCGCGTCTGCGGGTGATGGTCAATGGAGGCTACTATGATTTGGCGACACCGTTCTTCGCGGCGGTTTACGAGGAGAAGCACTTGCCGATTTCGCAGTCTTTGGCCAAGAACATCGAGTATGACTGGTATGAGTCCGGGCACATGGTCTATGTGCTGGACGAGAGCCTGAAACAACTGCATGATCGCGTGGCCACGTTCATCAAGAGCACTTTGGGGGATGGCAAATAGGCGAAGTGGGCAGTTCTCAAGAAGGGCCCGGCGGATGTTCCTCGTTTTTCTCTTTCCGCTCTGACAGCCGCGACGGCAACGAAAACGTCGTGCGGGTTGGGAGACCCGCACGGCAGCCGGCCAGAAGGCCAGCGCTTCCCATTTGCGGATGAGTTCCGAGAGCAGAGCGAGGATTCTGCAGTGTTCACTCTGCGGCTTGGAGTATGGTTAGAAAGAATTAAGCGTAGACGTTGAGCTGTGTCCCTAGGTATCCGGTCGATTCCATTTCGGTTTCAGCCATCAAGGCATTGGCTGTCTCCATCGCGCTGGAAAACTCATCGGGCGCCGCGGAAACGGGGTTCGCTGGTGCGGAAGCGGTGTTCTGCGGACTGTTGTCGGTCAAGGTGTAATCGGGGGCACTGGCGGAGTCGTTCGATTTGTTCTGGGCAGACGGACGCTGCACCTGAAGTCTTGGTAGTTCGTCGGAATAGCTATATTGAAGGGGCCTCACATCGACAAGTACAGTGGCCATGATGCACCTCCTCCATCTCTTGAAAAATAATTCTTAATTGACCTTTTCCGATTATCGGACACGTTAGAGAAAACATTAGAAAAAACCAATAATTAATTGAAATACTTCCCATTCTCACCCTCCGAACCGGATTTGTGTTCCAGAACGCAACAAAGTGTCTGCTCGGGTACAGATTCTAATGGGCACGATCCCGGCGTCCAGGCAAATGGGAGATTGCAGAAGGCCTATTTGTCGCCGAGAAGGCGGAGAAGCCAGGAAGATTGGAAGCGCTTCAAGGATGAGAATCGGCGCAGTTGGACTGGTGGCGATTTGCCGGGGACGGTGGGCATCCAGCCAGAGGTGTTTACGACCATCCCGGATGAGAGGCCCTGCAGAAAGGCATCCAGGGACGATTGGGCATTGCTTAGTTTCCCGGAATTGAGTGCAGTCTCTAACTGGGAAACCAGATTGTCGAATCGCGAAGTCTCCAGCAGGCCGGTGGATAAGAGGACCGAAGTCTGATCCGAAGAATCCACCATGCGTTTGAAAGAAGCAAAGGCGGCCTTCGCCGACTCCAGATTGCCGGAGCCGAGGGAACTGTACAGATTGAGCATCTCTGCGCCGAACGGACTGATTTCAGGCCCATTCGCTCCGATCTGGAGAGCAAGGGGGGAGTCCGCGAAGGCCAGCTCCTGCAGAGCGCTGAGAGCGGCGGTAGCACCAACGGAGGTCCCGGCCGCAGGTTGGGACGGGAAGGGGTGGGCATCTTGCAAGCCGGAAACATCCATGGGTGACCCTCCTTCGGCATTCCCAGCCGCTTTTACAGTCTGAACCGAATGAAGCGGCAAGGGAAGTGCGGATCCGGCGAAGGAGCGCGCCAGCAACGAGGTCAACGCTTGATCCGATGATAACGGATTCATTATCAGCGGTTTATACGGATCAGCGTGGAGGCGGAGCTTCTTGAATTTGATCGGAACCTTCAGTAAGTTACGTTAGTGCCATTTAATAGATTACTTCTAATAAATAAGTTTAAACTCTGGTAACTCACACGCCGATAGGGAGATCAGCGGCAGGAAATACAAATCCTTGCCTGCCGCTTGAGGTCCCAGATGATTCTCGCTCCTGAAGTCCAGAAATTCGCCTTCATTTCCAAAACATCTCGTACTCTCGCGCTGGCAATTGGCTGCATGGCGGTTGCATTGATCACGTCTGCCGGCGCGCAAGGGGTTGGCAGACAAATTCTTACGGGCCATGTTCCTGCTGCTCTGGCAGGTTCCAGATCAATTGGCGCACTGGAGCGCTCCCAAAGGTTGAGCCTTTACCTCGGCCTGCCTTTGCGCAACGAAGCCCAATTGGACGCGCTGCTGGCGCAGATCGCCGATCCTACGAGCCCCAACTACCGCCATTATCTGACCGCCGAGCAGTTTGCGGCGCAGTTTGGTCCGACTGAATCCGACTACCAGGCCATGATCGCTTTTGCGGGTGAGAACGGTCTGAGCGTCACCAAGAGCCACTCGAACCGGATGATTCTCAATGTCAGCGGTGCGGTGGGCGACGTTGAGAAGGCCTTCCATGTGCGAATGACCCGCTATAGCCATCCGAGCCGTGGCGAGTATTTCTCGGCAGATCGGGAACCGTCGGTGGATTCCGATGTCAAGATTGCGCATATTGGCGGCTTGAGCAATTTCAATTTGCCGCGTCCCATGAATCTTCAGGTGCAGCAGGATGTGAAAGCGCTTGTCAATGGAAGCGCCCCTGGCGGAAGCTTGATCGGAAGCGACTACCGCGCTGCGTATGCCCCCGATGTGACCCTCACCGGGGCCGGGCAGTCGGTAGCGCTGGTGGAGTTCGACGGCTTCTTCGCGGGAGACGTAACCAAGAACTTTGCCGCAGCGAATCTCCCTCCGGTTCCGGTCAACACTGTCCTCGTGGATGGAATCGACGGAACAGCGGGGTCCAATAATGTCGAGGTCATCCTGGACATCATGATGGCCGCCTATATGGCGCCGGGGGTTTCAAACGTAAGTGTCTATGAAGGCTATTGGCCGGACGATATTCTCAACCAGATCGCGACCGACAACCACGCCAAGCAGGCCAGCTCCTCGTGGAGTTTCGACGCGGACGCGACGACAGAACAGATCTTCAAGCAGTTTCAGGCGCAGGGACAGTCTTTCCTGCAGGCATCGGGCGATAGCGGCGGATATACGGACGGCGTTTATCCACCCTGTGACGATCCGAACATCACGGTGGTGGGGGCAACGACCCTGACGACGGGGGGCGCCGACGGTCCCTGGAGCTCGGAAACGCCTTGGAGCGATAGCGGTGGCGGCATCAGCACCACCTATCCCATCCCCTCGTATCAGCAGAACCTCAATCTGGTCACTGCAGCCGGCTCCACGACCATGCGCAATATTCCCGACGTGGCCATCGTGGGCGCCGGACAAATCTATCTGATAGCCAACAACGGCGGAGCCATGACCGTGGCCGGCACCAGCGCTTCAGCACCGCTCTGGGCGGGCTTCACAGCGCTGGTGAACCAGCAGGCGGTGGCCAATGCGACTCCTACTGTGGGCTTCCTCAATCCCGCGATCTATGCGATTGGAAGCAGCGGAAACTACAGCCAGGATTTCCACGACATCCGTACAGGCAACAATGGGGCGTTCAAAGCCATTGCCGGATTCGATCTGGTCAGCGGATGGGGTTCTCCTACCGGACAGCCTCTGATCGACGATCTCACCCATGCCTCGACGGGCACCTTCACCATTACGCCTTCGCAAAGCAGCCTGACGCTTCTTCAGTCCAGCTCGGCCAGCATGACGGTGGTTGTGGCGACCGCCAACGGATTCAAAGGGGCGGTGGGATTCGAGGCGAGCGGATTGCCGACGGGCGTTACCATGACCTCCGCCGTTTCTGGAACCACCAGCACCTTGACCTTCACAGCATCGAGCCTGGCATCTCCAGGGACTTTCTCTTTGAACCTGATTGCGACCTCCGGCAGCTATACGAAGACTGCGTCCCTCACTTTGAGCATTCCGGTTCCCTATTTCAACCTTTCCTCCTCCGCCGCCAGCCTCACGGCGCTCGTGGGGGGCGCGAACGTCAATTCGACCATCACGGTGCTCAACCAGAACAACTTCAACAGCAGCGTGAGCTTGGCCGTGTCTGGACTTCCGGCCGGGATGACTTCGACCTTCAGTGCGGCATCTACCAAGACGAACAGTACCCTTACGTTCAAGCCCACGGTCTCCACGGTCCCCGGAATCTATCCCATCACGGTGACGGGAACCAGCCCGACGTCTAGCTCGGCCACAAGCCTCAATCTTGTGGTGCCCGCCCCCAGTTTCAGCCTCGTTCCGGCGGCGAGCAGTCTCCCCGTGCTGGTAGGCGGCGCAGCGGTTCGCACCACCATCAACATCTCCAACCCCGTGGGAATTTCCGGATCCGTAGCTTTGGTTCTTTCCGGCGTTCCGAGCGGCATCACCGCGGTTCTTGGTTCTCCCTCCGCGACTTCATCGAGCACTCTTACTTTCACTCCGACCGCGTCGATGGTTCCTGGAACGTACACTGTGACGGTAACCGGGACATCTTTCAACCTCACGGCATCCACCACGGTCACACTGGTTGTGCCCACGCCGAGCTTCGGCCTTTCCTCGTCGGTCAGCAACCCGACCCTTCTGGTAGGCGGCGCAAACGTCAGCAGCACGATCACGGTGGGTAATCAGGTAGGTCTTGCGTCCAAAGTTGCCTTGACGCTCTCAGGCGTTCCCAGCGGTGTTACGGCCGTTCTAAGCGCGCCAAGCACCAGCGCGACCAGCACCCTCACTTTCACGCCGAGCGCAGCGGCAGCGCCGGGGAGCTATTCGGTGATCATAAGCGGTACTTCCGCTACGGCGACCTGCTCCATGGTCCTCCACGTGACCATTCCGGTGCCGAGTTTCAGCCTGTCTACCTCGGCCAGCAGTTTGACTCTTCTGGTAGGCGGTACAAGCGTCAACAGCACCATCACGGTTGGTACTCCGGTTGGTCTCGCAGCGAAGGTTGCCTTGGCTGTTTCCGGGGTCCCCAGCGGTGTTACCGCCGTTCTGAACGCACCAAGCACCAACACGACCAGCGCCCTCACTTTCACGTCGAGCGCAGCGGCAGCTCCGGGGACCTATGCGGTGACGGTAAGCGGAAGCTCCGCTACGGCATCAAGCTCGACTGTTCTCAACTTGACCATTCCTGCGCCGAGTTTCAATCTAACGTCGTCGGCCAGCAGCATGACCCTTCTGGTAGGCGGTGCAAACGTCAGCAGCACCATCACGGTTGGTACTCCGGTTGGTCTCGCAGCCAAGGTTGCGTTGACCGTCTCGGGCGTTCCCAACGGTGTTACCGCCGTTCTGAGCGCACCCAGCACCAGCTCGGCCAGCGCCCTCACTTTCACGCCGAGCGCAGCGGCAGCACCGGGGACCTACGCTGTAACAGTCAGTGGGAGCTCGGCTACGGCGTCAAGCTCTACCGTTCTTTCCGTAACGATTCCCGTGCCGAGTTTCAGTTTGACGTCGTCGGGCGCCAGCTTCACGCTTCTGGCAGGCGGCGCAAAGGCGATCAGCACGATCACGGTGGGCGCACCGGTCGGCCTTGCCGCAAAGGTCGCTCTTACGGTGTCAGGACTTCCGACAGGCGTGCTTGCGTCGCTTAGCGCAGCGAGCACCAGCTCAACCAGCACTCTCACTTTCACCCCCGGGGCAACAGCCGTTTCGGGGGCCTACTCCGTGACCGTGAACGGGACATCTGCAACAGCAGCCAGTTCCACCACTGTCCAACTGACTGTGCAATAGACGCGATCGCCGCACCTAATCGGCATCGGCAACAAGCCGGACCCAGCAAAAGGCCGTCTTCCAGGAATGGAAGACGGCCTTTTGCTGGGAGGAAGGCATGGATCGGTCTCGAAGGTCGCGATCTCGCCGATCAGAGGTTTTTGGAAAGGATGTCGACCGGAATGGTGATTCGTATCCCACCCTTTCCGCAGGCAAAGAGGGAAAGGATGGGCCACGGAGGACTATAGGAAAAGCCCAAAAAGCTCTACAGCTGCCGGGCGCGTTCAATGGCGCGAATCACGGCCTGCGCCTTGTTGATCGACTCCTGATGTTCGAGCTCCGGGACCGAATCGGCCACGATGCCGGCGCCCGACTGCACATATCCCTTACCACCCACCGCCAGCATGGATCGAATGGCGATGCACGAATCCAGGTTCCCGGAGTAATCGGCGTAAAGCACTGCGCCACCATAGGTTCCGCGGCGCGCGGGCTCCAGCTCTTCGATGATTTCCATGGCGCGGACTTTGGGTGCGCCGCTCAGCGTTCCGGCAGGGAAGCAGGCGCGCAGGGCATCCACCGCGGTCAATTCCGGCTTGAGACGGCCTTCGATGGTGCTCACGATGTGCATGACGTGGGAGTATTTCTCGACGAACATCAAGCGGTCGACTTTGACGGAACCGAACTCGCTGACCCGGCCCACGTCGTTGCGGCCCAGATCGACCAGCATCACGTGTTCGGCCCGTTCTTTTGCGTCGTTGAGCATCTCGTGGGCGAGAGCTTCGTCCTGGGCCTCGTCGGCACCGCGCGGCCGGGTGCCTGCGATGGGCCGATACTCCACCTTGCCCTGATGGACGCGCACCAGCAACTCGGGCGAAGATCCGGCGAGTTCGATTGTTGCCGCAGGGAGAGCGGGTCTTGCTTTCTTTGAAGCTTTCCCCCGTTTGTCGGCGGTTCTCCCTAGTGGGCCGTCTGGCGTGAAGCGCAGGAAGTACATATAGGGGCTGGGGTTCACGGCGCGCAGCGCACGGTAGACCTGGAAGCTGTCCGCCTCCGGCTCCACGTCGAATCGCTGGGAAAGAACGGCTTGGAAGATATCTCCCGCGGCGATGTATTCCTTGGTGCGCTCCACCGAGGCGAGGAAGTCCTTCTTGGCGGTACGATATTTCACCTTGAGCTTGGCTGGTCCCGGGCTGGCGGGCAGATCGGGCAATGGTTGCGCGAGATGCTTCTCGAACTTGCCTAGCCGTTCGATTGCTTTTTCGTAGGCTTCGGCAGGCTTGTGACGGGTCAGATCGGCGGTAACCACCAGCCAGATCTCTTTGCGCACGTGATCGAAGGCCAGCACTTCATCGAAAAAGAGCAGGCAAGCGTCAGGGACCTTCAACTCGTCTTTGGCGAGTTCAGGCAATTTCTCCACTTGGCGAACGGCGTCGTAGGAGAAAAAGCCTACGGCTCCGGCGGTGAAAGGAGGCAGACCGGGCAAGCGGGCAGGCTTGTGTCCTGCAAGGGCGCGGCGCAAGACCAGAAAGATGTCGTCTTCAATCTGGACGACCTTTTTTCCCTCGGTGATGGTGATCTCGCGACCCCGGGCCACGATACGCTTGGAGGGCGCCAGCCCCATGAAGGTATAGCGGCCGACCTGCTCGCCATTCTCGACCGACTCCAGCAGGAAGCATTCCCTCTCCGGCCAGGCCGCGCGCAGAAAGGCCGAAACCGGGGTCTCAAGGTCAGCGGTCAGGATGCGGCAGACGGGGACAAGCGTGTGCTCCTTGGCAAGCGCCAGGAACTCTTTGCGGCTGGGCTGGATGGGATGGATGGAGGCGTTCACAAAATAAGTGTACCTGCTTGCCCAGCGTGGGGCAGCTAGTTTGGTGAGGTAGCGACAACCGCAATCAAGCCGATCAGGAGCGCAGCTACCACACCCATGGCGATGAATCCCCTTGTTCGATCGTTATGGGTGTGGCGCAGGTGGTTATAGCCACCATAGCCGCGCTTAACCTTCAGCACTTCCTCATAGTTGAGCGTCACATCGATTTTGCGATCCACATCGAAGAACGTGAAGCCATCCTGGTCTCCGGATAGAAACTCCCCGTACTCTTCCGGGGCCTGGACGCGCGCAACGCTGATTCGCGCATGGGGGCGAGCGTCGTCACGATTCGCTTTGCAGCGTCCATCCTCTTGACGGCTTGGTCGCCAGGTTGGGCATGGCCGGGCAAGGCAAGCGTACAGGCCAAAATCATCGCAATCGTTTTGGGAAGGCGGTATCTCATGGTCTTTCTGGATAGAGTAAAGCTGACCCATGCGCGGCCCGATGTTGACCTGCCTGTTCGGGAGGAAGGATCGGTCTGCGCGGAAGCTGGCTCGCTGTCAAGTGCCGCAAAAAAGGAGCGATAGAGCGCGTGGGGTCGTTTGGACTTCTGAACCGGAAGAGCGCAAGAAGAGCGGTCTTCGGCTCAACCGCAACCGCGTCGACTGGGGCCCACCGGCTTGACTCCGTGCCGGGGCAGGACCTAGACTCACTGGGGTTTGAGCGTGAGAAGGTTGAAGTCTGAGCTGAAATTGCCGATTCAGGTTAGAGTGAAGGAAAGCCTTCAAATTTCCGGTTCTGAGACCGAAAGTGCAAATGACTTTCTTGGGAGAGATAAATGGCGCCGACGTCATCGATTGTTACATTGGACCAGGAGATCAATCCCTGGGAAGCGCAAAGCGCGCGGTTTGAATTTGCAGCGCGCAAGCTGAACCTGGACCCGGGATTATGGAAGGTGCTCAGTTCTCCGGCTCGGGAACTGATTGTCCATTTTCCGGTATGTATGGACGACGGCCGGATTGAGATGTTCACCGGGTTCCGCGTTCAGCACAATATTGCACGCGGCCCTGGCAAGGGCGGAGTTCGCTATGCCCCCGACGTTACCCTCGACGAAGTACGGGCGTTGGCCAGTTGGATGACCTGGAAGTGCGCGGTGGTGAACATCCCCTTCGGCGGAGCCAAAGGCGGGGTGATCTACGACCCGAAGAAGATGAGCGACGGGGAACTGGAGCGGCTCACGCGCCGTTACACCTCGGAGATCATTGACTTCATTGGGCCCGAAAAGGATGTCCTGGCGCCCGACGTCAATACCAACGAACAGACCATGGCCTGGATCATGGATACCTATTCCATGCACATGGGCCACACCGTGACCAGCGTGGTGACCGGCAAGCCGATCAACATTGGCGGATCACGCGGCCGGCGCGAGGCAACCGGACGCGGGGTCATGATCGTTTGCGATGAAGCTCTGCGGTATTTGAATATGCCGTCTGAAGGTTGTCGCGTGGTGATTCAGGGCTTTGGCAATGTAGGGTCGAATGCCGCACGCCTGATGATGGAGCGCGGCTACAAGATTATCGGCATTGCCGAACAGGATGGCGGCCTAGCGAATCCCAATGGGATTGACATTGATGCGTTGATCGACCACAAGCAACGGAACGGCACCATTTTGGGATTCGAGGGCGCAGAGGCTACCCCCAGCGACGAGCTGCTGGTCTCTGAATGCGAAATTCTGATTCCTGCCGCCACTGAAAACGTCATAACCAGCCGCAACGCCGACAGGATTAAGGCCCGCATTGTGGTGGAGGGCGCGAACGGCCCTACGACTGCGGTTGCCGATGAAATTTTGGCGGAAAAGCGAATCTTCATTGTTCCTGACATCCTGGCCAATGCCGGCGGTGTCACGGCGAGCTACTTCGAGTGGGTGCAAGACCGCCAAGGCTACTTCTGGAAGGAAGCGCTGATCGTGGAGCAACTTGAGACCATCTTGCGCGAAAGCTTCGACGATGTCATTCGTTACGCGGAAGCACACAACGTGAACAATCGCATTGCGGCCTACATGCTGTCGATTGACCGTGTCGCTTTTACGATCAAGCAGCGTGGATTCTACGCCTGAGCGACCTCCGCTTCAGCCGGCCGTGTGGACTCGTCTGGACCCGCAGGGTAAACAGCAACGGGACGAGCGAATCGCTCGTCCCGTTGCTGTTTTTAGCGGCCCGGGTTGCACTCAAGAGCCTGGGTCGAAACGGGATTGCCCATTCACTGATGGTCTCAGGGCATTGCGCAATCTGCTCGTTCATTCGCTCCGACGACCGATCGAATTCCGCATAACTGCCATCGGGATCGTCTCTATCCCGCGTCTTGAAGCGACCCACTGGATCGGCATGTTTTGCGGCGTGGCCCATGACGGATGATTCAACCCTTGGAACGGCTGGAATGGGGTGGGTCGATCGCAGCGTTTCGTAAAAATAAAGGCATTGGTCTTGTGATTAACTTTCAAGAGGTGACGATAAACAGATCAAGGGTTGCCAAAGTACGTATAGTGATTAGAGCAAACTGCTGGGTGGACTGTGAATGGGAAACGCTAGTACAGACGGGCCAATGGCGTTCAGCAATCGCGTTCCTCGGAGCGCAGTGAAGTTCTACCTGCTGTTGGGGTTGGCCTGGACCCTGGCTACCGATGGTGCGTTGTACCTGCATGGGGGAGTTGGCCTGTTTTCTGTCCTGGTGGGCATGAGTAAGGACCTGCTCTTCGTGGGAATGACCGGTTGCGCGCTCTTCTACTACAGGTCCCACCGGGTGCGGCAGAGTCATCAGGAAAGCGACGCCCTCAGCCAACGACTAGCTCAACTCAGTAAATATGGCAACGACATCGTTCTGCTGCTCGATCAAAGCGGGCGAATTCTCGATGCGAACGATCGGGCGGTGGATGCATACGGATGCTCGCTTGACGTTCTCAAAACCAAAACGATCAGTGAGATTCGGCAGAGCAGAAGAGATTGGCTGGCGGATTGGGAAACGATCCAGAAGCAAGGTGAAGTTCACTTCGAATCAATCCACCAGCATGCAGATGGCTCTGTCTTCCCCGTAGAAGTCAGTTCGCGCCGGATCGCCAACGAAGGTGACCCTCTGGTTCAGTGCATTATTCGCGACATCGGTGAGAGGAAGGATGCCGAACAGAAGATCATTCGTCTCAAGGATGTGTATGCCGCGCTAAGTCAGACCAACCAAAGCATTGTGCGGGTGTCCAACCAGGACGACCTCTTCCGTTCCATCTGCGAGACGGCCTCCACGTATGGCCATTTTCAACTGTCATGGATTGGAATCGTAGACGAGACGACGCAGGCCATCGTGCCGGTAGCCATGGCCGGCTCGGAGATCGCGTATTTGGATGAGACGATGATTTCCGCCGATCCGGCGTCCATTTACAGCACCGGGCCCATTGGGCAAGCGGTAATTACGGGAAAGCATGTCATTGCCAACGATCTGTGGGAGTCCATGAAGGACAAGCCCTGGCTCGAACGTTGGACCAGGTTCGACATGAAAGCCTTGGCGGCTTTTCCCTTGTTTTTCAAAGGGCGGGCGATTGGCGCTCTGACTCTCTACTCAAAGCACCCCGGTTTCTTTACTCCCGATCTCATCAACCTTTTGAGCGAGATGGCGACGGATATCACTTACGCCATGGACCGGATTGAAGCGGACAGAGAAAGAGCCAGGCTCAATGAAGAACTCATCGCCTCCAACGCGCACATCCAGGGGTTTCTCGAAGGAACACATGACGTTGTTGTGACTGTCAATAACGATCTGAGCCTGACCTTGTGCAACCGGGCGCACGAGGAGTTATTGCGCGGGTCCCTCAACATCGAACCCGTAATCGGAGCGGGGATTGACGCATGGGGAACTCACATCTCTCCGTCGGTAAGACTATTGACCACAAGTCTGAAGAGGGCATTGGACGGCGAACGTCTGGTGGAAAAGTGGAGTTCGACCAAGGATGGCGAGGAAGTCTTCTTTGAGTCGTTTTTTGCGCCCTTGCTCGATCCCGACGGGAAGAGGATCGGGGCGTTTCACGTGGGGCGGGACGTGAGCAAGCACAGGAAGATGGAATTCGAGCTGCGCAAGCTGACGACCGCAGTCGAACAGAGTCCTGTCACGGTGATGATTACCGATCTGCATGCGAAGGTTCAGTATGTGAACCCGTGCTTCACCACGGTCACGGGATACGCGGCAGAGGAAGTCGTGGGGCGGAATGCGAATCTGCTGCAGGGAGGAAACACCACACGGGAAGAGTACCAGGCCATGTGGGAATGCATCTCCGGTGGGCAGCCATGGTTCGGGCTATTGCACAACAAGCGCAAAGATGGATCTTTCTTTTGGGAAGAAGCGGTGATCTCTCCGGTTCGGGATGCGGCAGGTTCGATCTCCCAGTACATTGCAATCAAGCAAGATATAACGTCCCGCCTGGCGGCCGAAGAGCGCGCTTCCTTCCTCACCTTTCATGACCCTTTGACCAGTTTGCCGAACCGCGCTTTGGGAAAGACCTACATGGAAAGCGCGATGGCCGAAGCCGATGAATCCAGCTGCAAATCGGCTCTTCTGTTTATCGATGTGGACAGCTTCAAGCGGATCAATGACTCGCTCGGCTATCGCATTGGCGACCATTTGCTGCAGGCGATTGCCGCGCGAATCCAAGGCTGCTTGCGAAGCACCGACACGCTGAGTCGATCGGGGGGAGACGAGTTTCTGGTAGTCTTGTCCGCAGTGAAGAACGCAGCCGAAATCGATCAGATGGCCTCGACGATTCTGGAACAGACCCGCACGCCCTTTGCCATCGAGGGTTTTGACTTGTCGGTAACGCTCTCGATCGGAGTGGCAGTTTATCCGGATGACAGCCGGGAGTTTGAACTGCTGCATAAGCGAGCCGACATGGCGATGTATTTTGCCAAGAAGTCTGGCCGCAATACCTATCGCTTCTATACGGAAAAGATGGAGGCGGACGCCAATGAATACCTGCTCATTCTGAACGGACTGCGCAAGGCCCTTGAGCGCCGCGAATTCGTTCTGCATTACCAACCGCAGTATTCGCTTGCGAGTGGAGAGATTATCGGCGCCGAAGCACTGATTCGATGGAATCACCCCGAACTCGGCCTGATTCAACCGGGGCGTTTCATTTCCGTTGCCGAAGATAGCGGCCTGATCGTCGAAGTTGGCCAATGGGTCTTGGAAGAGGCTTGTCGGCAAGCGTCGCACTGGCAACAAGCTGGCCTGGGACGATTGGTGGTCGCAGTGAATCTCTCAGGGATTCAATTCAAGCGCCCCGGTTTCCCGGAGATTGTTCGCGCCGCGCTGGAAGATGCAAACCTTGACCCATCGTGCCTGGAACTGGAGTTGACGGAGTCCATCCTGATTGAGAACGAAGCGAAGGTGCGGACGACGGTGGAGCAACTGAAGTCGTTGGGAGTCGGGCTGTCTCTGGACGACTTTGGTACCGGTTATGCGAGCTTCGGCTACCTGCGGAATTTCGATCTGGACGATCTGAAGATCGATCAATCCTTCATTCGCGAGATTACGACGAATCCCGGAGACGTGAAGATTGTCAAATCCATCGTCGAGTTGGCCCGGGGATTTGGACTCCAAACGACTGCGGAGGGCGTTGAGGACCAGGAGGCACTGGAGATCGTTCGCGCAGCAGGATGCGACAAGGTGCAAGGATTCCATTTAGCCCGACCGATGCGCAGCGATGATTTTGCGACGCTTCTTTCCGCACAGATTGCAGCGCGTCCGGTTGTAGCAGTCGCAGCGGAAGAGACTGGCAGGAAATAGGCCGCGAGCAAGCGCGTCTCGCTTTCCCAACCGATTCGACAGGGCAATCGCATTTGGATCATTCTTTGAAAAAAGCGAAAAGGTGGGAAGGGTACGGGCTTTAGCCCGTACATATGCAGCCAAAATCGGCGGGGCTTTAGCCCCTGAGGGACTGAACTCGCACAAGTCTGCCTTCTTCAACCGTATCCCTCGGGGGCTGAAGCCCGTACCTTCAATGGTTCAAATCCGATTGCCCTGCCGATTCGAGTTTTTTGCTTGAACTCTTGAGTCCTTGCAGGTACCCTGCCGGCACAGACCAAAATCAAAAGCCTAGCGCGAAACCAGAGTTGGTGCCTCTCGAAGGCGCAGCATCAGCGTCGACGCGACCATCAGGTTGCGGGGACCGTGCGCGAAATTTACCGGGCCACATTCACCCTGGTTTCGCTCTAAAACAAGACTCCACCTTTCGCAGTCTCTTGAGATAGAATGCGAGAACCATGAAACCTGCCATCGAGCTGAGAGGGCTTTCCTTTGCTGTTCCGCCGGGCCGGTTGCTGCTGGACAATATCTCGCTCGCGCTCGGAGAGGGATCGACCACCGCGATTCTCGGACGCAGTGGTTCGGGCAAGACCACTCTGCTGCGTACTGTCAATCGTCTGGTCGAACCAACGAGCGGCGAAGTGTTGGTCCTTGGGGAGCGGGTCGCGAACGTCAGCCCGATCTCTCTGCGTCGCCGCATCGGCTACGTGATCCAGGAGACGGGCCTCTTTCCCCACTTCAACCTGGAGCGCAATGTCGGCCTGGTGTTGGAAGCGATGGGCCGCGGTCGATCGGAGCGGATTCGCCGCAGTCACGATTTGCTCAACACGGTTGGCCTGGCGGCGGAGACCTTTGCGCAGCGATTCCCGCACCAGCTTTCGGGTGGGCAGCGGCAGCGCGCAGGTCTGGCGCGAGCCTTGGCGGCCAATCCGGATATTTTGCTGATGGACGAACCTTTTGGCGCACTCGATCCACTGACCCGGGCCGAGATGCAAGACATGCTCAAAGACCTGCTGGGCCGCATGAAGAAGACTGTCTTGCTGGTGACGCATGATCTGGACGAGGCGCTCTTTCTTGCCGACAGAATTGTATTGCTGAGAGACGGGAAGCTGATGGCCGATCTCTCGCCGCAGGAGTTCGTGGATTCGCGTGAACCGGAGATCGAAGCTTATATCCGCGCCTTTCACCGCATAGGCGCGGAGGCGAGTGGAGCGTCCGCCAGACAAGCGGAGATGCGCCGATGACCTCTGGATTCCTGACGCAATATGGCGGTCAAGTAGCGACGCTTACCATCGAACACCTTTGGCTGACCGGCGCGGCGATGTTGTTTGCGACGCTCATCGCGGTCCCTTGTGGAATTGGCCTTACGCGGCGACCGCGATGGGCCAAGCCGGTGATCGGCCTCGCCAATGTGTTGCAGACGATTCCTTCGCTTGCCATGTTCGGCTTTTTGTTGCCCTTGCCATGGTTGGGAGATCGCGCGGCGCGGATTGCAATCCTGGCGCTTACCGCCTACGCGCTTCTGCCCATTCTGCGCAACACCTATGCGGGAATCCGCGCGATTGATCCCACGCTTCTCGAAGTCGCGCAGGCACTGGGTCTCACCGATGGTCAACGGCTCTTGAAAGTGGAGTTGCCGCTGGCCGCGTCGTTCATCTTCGCGGGGCTGCGAACGGCGACCGTCACCTGCATCGGCATTGCGACGATTGCGGCTGCTGTGGGCGCGGGTGGATTGGGGGAACTGATCTTTCGCGGGGTCGCTTCCGTGGATAACCGGCTGGTTCTTGCCGGAGCGATTCCCGCTGCTTTGCTGGCGTTGGCAGCCGATACAGCTCTTGGCTTGCTCGAACGCTGGTTCATGGTCCCGCACGCGCGAGAATTGAGCCGATGAAGTGTGGACTCTGCGTTGCCGTTGCGATCATGCTGAGCCTGTTGATGGGCTGCTCTCCTTCGCGACCCGACCATCCGGTGATCGGTGCCAAGAACTTTACCGAGCAGGTGGTTCTAGGGGAGCTTTTGGCGCAGGAGATCGAGGCCAAATCCAATCTCAAAGTGGAACGCCGCTTCTATCTTGCAGGCAGTTACATCTGCCAACAGGCGCTGCTTGCGGGGCGCATTGATGCTTATGTGGAATATACCGGCACGGCGCTCACAGCGATCCTGAAGCAGCCGATGGATCGGGACCCTCTCTCCTCCTTTGCCACGGTGCGTCGCCTCTATCACACGCGGTACGGCATTCGGGTCGCTGCCCCGCTGGGTTTCGAGAACACGTTTGCCATGGTGATTCGCAGTGAGGATGCGCATCGATTGGGATTGTCTTCCCTCAGCCAGGCGGCTCGCGATACGCCCCAGTGGCGACTGGGAGTGGGTTATGAATTTGAACAGCGTCCTGATGGCCTGCCAGGGCTAAGTACGGCCTACGGATTGAAGTTTGCTGGAGCGCCGCGCACCATGGACCTTGGGCTGCTGTATCGTGCGCTCACCGCGCATCAGGTGGACATGATCGCCGCCAACTCCACCGACGGCCCCATTCAGGCTCTTGGGCTCACGGTGCTCGAAGACGATCGTCATTACTTTCCGCCCTACCAGGCTGTCCCACTGGTGCGCGAAGAAGCATTGCAACGCTGGCCGCAAATTCAACTTGCGCTCGACGCGCTGGCCGGAAGAATCACAGCCGCCGATATGCGCGAATTAAACGAGGCTATCGATGGCCAGCATCGCGATCCCGCTGATGTGGTCAGGGAATTCCGGATCAGAAAAGGGCTTTGACGAGGGAGTTGGCGCAACGGAGGACCGTGTGATTCTGCCGTCGCTCATGAGGAGGTAAGGGCGAGGACGCCCACACCACAGCCGGCCAGGAGACCGGCGCTACAATTCCGTTCTCACTGAATCATGCGGCCGCGGAACTAGGGACGTTACTAAAACTTTCGCGAAGGGAGGCCAATCGGGAAGTGTTCCAATTATGTATTCTCGGGTTCTTGGGCAGCGATCTTGCTCTGCGAAATGGTTTCTATCTTCCATGCAATGCACTACATTCGAAATAGAGTTGTTCTGCCGGAAAGTACCTCCCTCGTTGCGCTTGGGACGGATGTTTTGTTCGGCAAATCCCTGCAATTCTCGATTCGCAATTGAGGTAATCATGAAGAGGTCTCTACTCGTGTGTCTGTTCGCACTCAGCCTTTCCCTATCAGCACATGCCACCCACGCAACAGGTCCTTATCCGCCGGCATCCAACGCCACCGGGCCCTATCCGAGCGTACTGATCATCACTCTCTCTGTGTTGAACGCATTCTTCCTTTAGCCGAGTTGTGTATCTTCCGCGAGGGACTTGATCTGCGCAGGCTCGTGACGATGTGAGCCGATTCCGCCCCCTCTTTGCGGACGGCGCGACATCCAGGGAAGATTCAATTCTGTGCTTGAGCACTGTCTTTCAAGGAAAATTGTGACCGTTCGTTGTGCCAGCGCTCGAACTCGTGGAGGGGTTGAGGGTGGCTGATGAGAAAACCCTGGAATGCAAAACAGCCCAGTTCGTTCAGCACTCTCTCTTCCTCGGCGTTCTCAAGCCCCTCTGCCAAGACGGATAAGCCCAAAGATCGGCTTAGGGAAACGATCGCCTCAGCGATGGCTCTGCTGGTCGCGTCGTCCACTAAATCGTGGACGAGCGACTGATCAATCTTCACCCGATTCAAAGGAAGCCTCTTCAGATAGGAGAGGGAAGAGTATCCTGTACCGAAATTGTCCATGGAGAACTCCAGGCCGTGATCGCGCAGGCGCGTCATCTTGGCAATCACCTCCTCGACATCTTCGATCACAATACTTTCAGTGAGTTCCAGGTCCAAATTCAGAGGATTGGCTCCTGTCCTTTCCAGTGTCTCAAGTACCCGTTCCACGAAATCGGGTTGTCTCAACTGCTGTGAACTGACATTTACGGCGACGGAGAGTGAGGCTGTGTTTGCATCGTGCGACCAGGCTTTGATCTGCTTGCACGTTGCATCGAGCACCCAATCTCCCAGCAGTTTGATGATGCCGGTCTCTTCGGCCACCGAAATGAATTGATCAGGCACCAGGAGACCGCGCTTGGGGTGGTTCCAACGCAGCAGCGCTTCGACTCCAAAGACGATGCCGTTGTCGAGTTGCGGCTGAAAGTAAAGTTGGAACTGTTTGGAATGGATCGCCTCGTGCAGATCGAACTCCATGGTAGCCCGGACGTTCACAGCGGCCTGGAGTTCCGGTGCAAAAAAGCGCACGGTATTGCGTCCGGCGCCTTTGGCCTGATACATGGCAATGTCCGCTTGTTTCAGGATTTCGTCTGTGGATACGGGGCGGTCTCCGAAGACTGTGATTCCAATGCTCGAGGCGCTCAAGCACTGATGGTGGTCCAGAAGGTAAGGCTGGCGGACGAGAATCAGGATTCTTCTCGCAACGGTTTCGGCGCGAACCGCAACTCTCTCGGTCATCAAATCAGACTCTCTTAGAATGACGGCGAACTCGTCTCCTCCCCAACGGGCGACTGTCTCGTTCCCGCGGATCGTCGAAGTGAGACGGCGAGCTACCTCCTGCAGAAGCAAATCGCCGGTTTGATGGCCGAGCGTGTCATTGAGGGCCTTGAAATTATCCAAATCGACGAACAGCAGTGCGCAGAGCTGGTTGTTTCGAGCACAAGCGGCCAGGCATTCCTCCAGCCGCTCCATCAGCAAACGACGGTTGGGAAGCAACGTTAGGGGGTCATAGAAGGCGAGTTTCGTGATCTCGGCTTGTGCAGCCTTCAGGCGTTCAAACTCCCGCTTTTCCTTTTCGAGGCGAGCTGTCCGCCAGCGCACCACAATCCAGGCAGAAACGAGCGGCGCCAGACCGCAAATTCCGAGAAACCAAAACGTCGAATACCAGGGAGGTGGGACGCGGAAGACAAAGTCGGCTGTTCTTCCGCTCCAGACCTGGCCGCCCTCGCTTGCCTCCACTTGCAAACGATAACTTCCCGGGGCCAATTGCGCGAATTGCAGTTCCCGATGGGTAGTCTCACTCCAGTTGGAGTTGGCGCCCAAGAGACGATAGCGGAAGGTGACCCCGTTTGGGCGGGAGGCATTCAGCGCGGAATATCGGACAGTCAGGGAGTTGCCAGGGGTCTGGGAAGGGAGTTCTGCCAAGTTGGAGACGTCCGTTTGTCCCGTCAGCAAATTCGTGAAAACAACCTGGAGGGGGATAGGGGATGCAGCGATGGGGCGTGACTTGAAATGAGAGAGGCCACCGCCGGTTCCGATCCACACCGATCCATCGGACGCCGAGAAGAATGCATTGAGGTTGCAATCATTCCAGGCCATGCCGTCGCTCATGTCGTAGTGACTCCAGCGAGATTCTTTCCATACATCTACGCCTTGTTCCGTACCGGCCCAGAGCTCGTTCGCGTTGTCCATTCCCAGAAAATAGACCCGCCCTTCCATTCCTGGGCGCTGCATGGACTTCTCAACGATCAGTTTGGCCGAGCGAAGACGGACCCTGTCGATTCCGGCCCCAAACTGATAGCCGACCCAGATCACTCCATCCGCGCCCGCTCCCAGAGACAAGACAGACTGGTTGCTCAACCCATCGCTCGGTACGAATTTCTTCCAGTGGTCGGCAATGCGCGCGAACAGCCCCTCAGGCCCGCCAGCCCAAAGAGTGCCGTCTGTTCCCTGACGAATGGCCCAAATGCGCGAGGAAGGCAATTCCTCTTCGCGGGAGAACCTCTCGTGGGGCGCCTGGGAGACAAACAGGCCTTTTTCGGTTGCGACCCACAGTCGGCCGCTCGCGTCATAGCAGAAGGTGTAGGCCTGTTTGCCCGATAGCCCTTGTGCTTCGCCGAACCATTTCACCTGGTTGGATTGAGGATTCAACAGGGCGACGCCATTGGTCTCCGAGCCAATCCAAAGGTTGCCATCGGGGCCGAACTGCAGCCCATGCACCGGGATCCGATGGAGGACTGCGATGTCGCGCCATTGAATCCCTTTCGGCCCGCGCGCTCCTTGCACGAGTCCACCCTCGGTTGCGACCCAGAGCGTTTCATTCGCTTGCTGGCGAATCTCCCAGACCATGTCGCTGGGCAGCCCACTGGCCATGGAGTAGTTTTCCCATTCCCCATATCCATTCCATTGCACCAAGCCTCTGCCGCCCATTCCGATCCATAGCGAGTGCTGCCGGTCTTCAAAGACGGAGTAAACAGCGCCGTGGAGCCCATGGGATTCATCGATCAGTTGCCAATTGTTCCCAGTCCGGATCAGCAATCCACCGGGAGTCGGGAGCAGTAACCTTCCGGTCTCGTCTACCCCGGGTGCTCCGACGATCGATGGGGAGGCAATCGGTAATTTTGGCCGCAGAAACCGGGTCTGCCCGGCCGCTTGTTCAAAAAGGCCTCCGATTTCGCACCGGACCCAGAGGTTCCCGTCGCCATCTTTCCGGATGGCTTTGACAGCCTGACCTGGCAGACCGCTCTCCGCTCCATAGACGCGAGTCTCTGTCTTGTCCATGCGACACAACTGGCGACCGCATCCGTACCAGACCGCGTCGCCATCGACCAGGACACTGCTGACCTCAGGCCCCGACGTTCCTGGAGCCTGGGGGAATCTGACCATGGAAAGCCCATGCTGCCCCGGTTTTGAAGAGGCTTGGAAAAGGCCTGCCTCGGTGGCGAGAAAGGTGTGTCCCTTTCCATCGCTTGCAATGCCTTGCGCTGTTGCGACTGTTTTGAACTCCGTGGAGAGCTTTTCAAAGTGGTTGCCGTGCATTTGAAAGAGGCCGATGCTTCCGCCAACCCAAAGCGAACCATCGGGGCCGCTGCCGAGCATGACGCCCGAGTTGGATGGGATTCCTTGAGCCGGACCGAAACCTTCAAAGCGGTCGCCGTCGTAGCGGAAGATGCCGTTTTCCGTGCTTGCCCAAACGAATCCCACGCGGTCCTGGTAGATTTGCCGCACCGCCAGATTGCTCAATCCATCGGCATTTCCGAACTCGTGAAAGCGGTATTCCTGGGCAAAGCAAAGAGTGCCGGACAGCAGCAAGGATGCAAGGATGCGATCTCTCCCGTTATGCGTCATCTGCGAAAAGACCTGCTTTCCAGTTGGGAAATCGCCGAGAACGGTATCCGCGCACGCTATAGTTAGGGTCGAATGAAGTCCTAATGCTCTCAATTTCCGCTGGATTGATAAACTCGCGCGTGGGGGGCCCTCCCCGGAATTCGAGCGTCGCGCGGCCTCAGAGTTTAGGTAGCGGGTTTTGCAGTCTAGGCTGCTTTAAGTTGACAGGGAGGTGACTTCATCCTGTCGGGATCCCAAGGGCACATTCTGTGCCCTGATTACGATAAAAATCGTGGCTTGGGAGTATCCGGATTGATCGCCACTCGTTTCCAAAAAAATGGAAACATACCTCAACCGGATCGAATTCACTTCCAGCCGTCAGCGTTCAAACTCTTCAGAGGACCGCTATGGATAGATTTTGAGTTATGGAAGCCTCGAATGTCCATACAATTCTGCACAGAGTTTCTTACCTTCGTTCTTGCGCTGCAACGGGCTTCTTTGGAGCGGATCGATCGCCCGGCCTGCAAAAGGAGGCGTGAATGGTTGTTCCCGGCGGACTCTCTTCATCGATGGAGTGGGCTCACCCGGCAATACGAAGGGTCGCGTTGTTGCAGTTTGCTGTTTTTCATGGTCCCACGAATATCCTCCGCGGCCGGAATGGAGCTAGAATGGTCACGTGCAAACTCAAACATTTGCCCGACACATCCTTTTTTTTCCCCTTTGCCTTGCTCTAACCAGTTGCGGCAAGCCATCCGTGGATGTGGCCGCTTCTCTCACCACCATTGGCCAAGCCACACCGGTCACGGTTCGCGTCCATGACGTTCACGGAGTCAGCAAACTGACCGTAACTCTGGAGCAGAATGGAACCCAGTACCAAGCCTGGCAGAGTACCGCCGCCAGCGCCGGCCCGGAGGCTGCGTTCAACTTCATTGTGGGCTCCAAGACCACACCCCAACTGCGCGATGGCGATGCGCGACTGATCCTCGAAGCCACATCCGGCGGGCTGCTGCACAACACCGCACGCTGGGAGCGCGATGTCAAAGTGGCCACGCAGAACCCCACGATCAGCGCCGACTCCGACCAGCACTATCTCTACAAAGGCATGGCCGATCTGGCTTCCCTGAACATCACCGGCGCTTATACCTCGGCGGGGGTACGGGTAGGCGACCAGAGCTTCCGCGCGTGGCCGATGCCGGGCGGCAAACCCGGGCTCTTCTCCCTCTACGCCTTTGCCTGGAATATGCCTCCCAACAGCACGGTGTTGGCTTATGCGTCCAACGGGGCAGGGAATGAAGTGACGACGCCGCTCACCATTATCTTCCCCAAGAAGGAACAGCCCGTTTATACCCAGCATGAGATTCAGGTCTCCGAGCAGTTTTTGCAGAAGGTTCTGGGTGAGTTGGATCCGGGCGGCTCGGGTGATCCCATTGTGCGCTTCGTCAAGATCAATACGGAGATGCGCAAGGCCAACAACCAGACCTTGTCCGATCTTCGCGTCAAGACGGCCGACCACTTCCTTTGGTCCCAGCCGTTTACCCGTCAGGCGCACTCCCAGGCCGAAGCCACTTTTGCGGACGTGAGGAGCTATTTCTATCAAGGCAAGAAGATCGACCAGCAGGTGCATCTTGGCTACGACCTCGCCGTCACCCAGCATGTAGGCGTGGAAGCCTCGAACGACGGGCGGGTTGTGTGGGCTGCTCCACTGGGCATTTACGGGAACTGCATTGTGGTGGATCATGGCTACGGTTTGCAGACCATCTATGGCCACCTGAGTCGGATCGATGTGCATGAGGGCGATATGGTCAAGCGCGGCCAGGCGATGGGGCTGAGCGGGATGACCGGTATGGCCGGCGGAGACCACGTTCACTTCGCCATGCAACTCGATGGTGTCCAGATCGACCCCAAGGAGTGGTGGGACTCGCACTGGATTCAGGATCACATCGCGCGCCGCGTCGATTTGCCGGGTTTCAAACGATAGGGCCGGTCGCCCAACAGGTTGTCTTGGCGCCAATCGCAACCAAGCTTCTAAAGATCCTGCCACAAGCTTTCCGTGCCCCATCCATTCCGCGTTTTCTGCGGAATGGGTGGGAGGCCAGCCAAGCCATTTGAGGGGCGGGCCAACCGTAGCGACTCCGTGAACGGATGTCGGAGATCACACGGGGTGAAAGTGCTTCCAGATCGCTTCGGCTGTCTTGTCAGGAACCACTGCGGCGAGCGAATCGGCGGTGGCCTGCTGCACGTCGCGAAGACTGCCAAAGTGCGTCAAGAGGCGGAGCCGTGTCTGTTGTCCGACCCCGGGGATGTTCAGCAGTTCCGAGTCCCGGTCGCGCATGGAACGGCGTTGGCGATGGTAGCCAATGGCGAAGCGATGACTCTCGTCGCGGATGATTTGAACCAGATGCAGAACCGGCGAGCGACGATCGAGAACGACGGGTTCGTCTTCACTTCCATAGACATAGATGATCTCCTCACGCTTGGCAATGGAGGCCAGAGGCTGCGTGGTCAGGCCCAGCGACTCCAGTGCGCTAGCGGCGGCATGGAGCTGCCCGAGTCCCCCATCGACCAGGATGAGGGAAGGCATCGTCTGCTTTTCCTCTTGCAGGCGGCGATAGCGGCGATGGACGACCTCCCGCATGGACGCGAAGTCATCCACTCCCTCGACGGTTTTGATCTTGAATTTGCGATAGGCCTGTTTGTTCATCTTGCCGTCTTCCCAAACCACGAGGGAAGCGACCGTCTCCGCGCCCTGAATATGCGAGATGTCGAAGCATTCGATGCGTTTGGGCAGTTCGGGCAGCATCAAGGCGTCGGCAAGAGCTTCCTGAATCGCCTTGCGCGACGGCTCCAGAACGCGGAATCGTTGAATGTAAGACTGCTTGGCGTTTTGGGCAGCCAAATCGACCATCGACCGCTTTTCTCCGCGCTGTGGGACGGCGAGTTCGATGCGGTGTCCGACGCGTTCGGTGAGCAGGGAAGCCAGCGTTTCGCGGTCATCGAATTCCGTCGGCACGAGGATGGTGCGCGGAACGTAATGCTGATCGATGTAGAGCTGCTTGAGCAAGGCGGAGAAGACCGGGCCGGGTTGGAATCCGGCATTGGGGGTTGGCGTCTCCGCTGGCTCCTCTCCGGCGAAGGGAGCGTCGGGCAACTCCGGGAGCTCGTCCCAAAAGAACTCGCGGCGATCGACAATCTGCCCCGCGCGGACGTGGAAGAGGTTGATGGCCAGACTACCGTCCTCAAAGTGATAGCCGAAGACGTCGGTGTCGTCGTTCATCTCGGCTGTCGCGGCGCGCTGCTTCTCCTGCAGTTGGTGGACAACCGAGATCTGATCGCGAAAGCGCGCGGCAGCTTCAAAAAGTTCGCCTTCGGCGGCAGCGGCCATGCGCGTGGTGAGGGTACGTTCCAATTCGGCGTGACGGCCTTCAAGCAACATCTGAGCGTCGCGGACGGCGTTTTTATAGATTTCCGGGGTCGTCAAGTTCTGGACGCAGGGGCCGAGGCAGCGATGAATGTAGTACTGCAGGCAGGCGCGGGGATGATATTTCGACAGGTCGATCTTGCAACTGGGAATGAGAAAGCAGCGGTGAATCAACTCCACAACCCGGTAAGCCAAACTGCTAGGAAAATAGGGACCATAGTAGGCTGATCCATCTTTGCGCAGCTTGCGGGTGACAAAGACCTTGGGAAAGCGGTCTCCCATGGTGAGCTTGACGTAGGGGTAGCTTTTGTCGTCCTTGAGCAGAACATTGAAGCGCGGCATGCGCTCCTTGATCAGGTTGTTCTCCAGGGCCAGGGCCTCGCGCTCATTACCTACCAGGATGTATTCCAGGTCGACCGCTTCGCGCATCAGGGAGCCGGTTTTAGCGTCTGCCTGCGACGAGGCCAGCAGGTAAGACCGGACCCGCGCCCGCAGATTTTTGGCCTTGCCGACATAGATGACTTCGCCCTCGGCGTTTTTATAGAGGTAAACGCCGGGCTGGACGGGCAAGCTGCGGATTTTTTCGTGGAGGTCCATGAATCCTGATCCTATAGCGAAACCAGAGTAGCTATATCTCGAAGGCACTGCCCTGAAGTCGACGCGACCATCAGGGAGCGGCGACCTTGCACGAAACTCACCGCGCCAAAGGAACTCTGGTTTTCGCTTCCTAGAATAGCGGTTCGATAGACCCGGCGGACAGGGCAGAAGAAAGCAGACGGAGAAACTCATTGCGCGAACCGAACGCAGGAAGCTGCAAGCAATCCTTACCCGATAGGGTAAAAAATACACATCCCGAAGGCCAGGAAGAACTTTAACTAATCGCCACATCTCATGGATATTGCTGCAGTTAGTGATATCGTTCGGTTTGGCGAGGGGACTGCTGTCTCTTCAGTGATCGTGATGGCCACCACCGCAGGCGGGTCGAGCGTCAAAGGACGGCGTGGCGAGGAGATATTTCCCATGAAGAACATGAATTTGTTCGCATTGGTGGGTTTTTCGGCGGCACTTGGTCTGATGGGCGTAACCGGATGCGCTACCAAGAATTACGTTCACAGCCAGACTCAGCCGCTGGTTGATCAGGCCGGGCAACTGGATGAGAAGACGGCGACCAACAACCGCAATCTTCATGATGTGGATGACCGCGCAACGGCAGGAATCGGCAGGGCGCAAGGTTCTGCGAATACCGCGACCACGAACGCTCAGTCCGCAGCCAAGGCAGCCGAAGATGCGGAGTTTGCTGCAACCGGGGTAGTGCACCGCGCCGACTCGTTGGAAAGTGTCATCAAGGGGCTGGACGACTACAAGCCAACCGGGGACGTGTCGGTGGTTTTTGGCTTTGACAAGGCGGTGCTGACCAAGGCGGATCGCGCGGAACTGGATTCCTTTGCCTCCCAGATCAGTTCGGCAAAGGGGTTCATCCTGGAAGTGACAGGTGGAACCGACTCGACCGGACCAGCGCAGTACAACTATGAGTTGAGCCAGCGTCGGGCGGATGCGGTTGTGCAGTATCTGGCTTCGAAGTATCAGATTCCCGCGCACCGTTTCTATCTGATTGGGATCGGCAAAGACAAGGAAGTGGCCCCCAACACTACCGCCGAAGGGCGCAAGCAGAACCGGCGAGTTGAGATACGCCTGCTGACAAACACCGGGATCCAGGCTGCGGCAGCGCAGTCCTCCGGCGGAATGTAGTTTCGGCTGTCCTCATCTTCGAGCAACAAAAATGCCCATGGAATCCCTGTCAAAAAGACGGGATTCCGTGGGCATTTTCCTGCAAGGGATACAGCCTGATGCTCGCCGGTGAGGCCAAACGCAAAGACATCCTATGGATGCGGCCCGTAAGTCACGGCGGTCGGTGTCCATCCTTTCCGCGAATCTTGCAGGAGGGAAGGCGAAGGCCCCAGCACCAGGTACTCTTATGGCTTTGTATTGTTGAAGCGATGGCCTGATCCCCAGCGCGGTGCAGGACAAGCATCGTCCCTCCCCAAGTTCAGCGGCTCCCATTACAATCGGGAGTGATGAACACTCCTACGCATGCTCAGCAATTGCTCTCGATTCTTGCCCGTACCAGTTTCCGCCTTGGCCAGTTCAAGCTTTCGTCGGGCGGAACCAGCGACTATTACGTCGACTGCCGCACCACCACGCTCCATGCCGAGGGTGGACGCCTGGTAGGCCACGCCATTCTTGAGCTTTTGGAAGCCAACAAGATCGAGGCAGAAGCTGTCGGCGGCCTCACCCTCGGAGCCGATCCCATCGTCTCCAACGTGGCCACCGCCAGCGCCTGGCGCGCCCAATCGAATCCCTCCGCGCCGCTGCTTCATGGCTTTCTGGTTCGCAAAGCCGAAAAGGCGCATGGAACCGGTCGTCGCATCGAGGGCTTCAATCGCGAGGGCGCACGCGTGGTGATTGTGGATGACGTATGCACCACCGGTGCCTCGACCCTCAACGCACTTGAAGCGGCGCGAGATGCCGGCATGATCGTCGCTGCCGTAGTCTGCATCGTGGAGCGCGAAGAGGCCAATGGCCGCCCGGCAGTTGAGGAAGCCGCGACAGGCGCCCCGTTTCTGCGCCTGTTCACAGCAAACGATGTGCGAGCCGAGCACGTGAAGCAACTGAAAGCGGAGCACCGAGATTGATCCGGCCGTTCAATCGTGTCATCGCTTTCCCATCCTTACCGCAAACAAAGCGGTAAGGATGGGGCACGGAGCGCAGGTGTTTACTGGCCGGATCCTTATGAAAACAGGTCGGGGGATGCGACGCAGGCATTGCTCACCCAAATGGCGCCGGCAAACGCTATCCGACCAGCCCCAACTCCCGCAGGAGAAAGGCGTAATCAAAGGCGATCTCCTTGAGGTAGTCGTACCGTCCGCTGGCGCCGCCATGTCCCGCTTCCATGTTGGTGACCAACAGCAGCGGATGGCTGTCTGTCTTGAGCGTGCGCAACTTGGCCACATACTTGGCTGGTTCCCAGTACATGACCTGGCTGTCGTGCAGAGAGGTCTTCACCAGCATGGCCGGATAGTCCGCCGCCTTCAGATTGTCGTACGGGGAATAGCTGAGCATGTACTGAAATGCCTCCGGCTCGTTAGGGTTGCCCCACTCCTCGTATTCGGGCACGGTCAGCGGCAACGTGGCATCGAGCATGGTATTCATCACATCCACAAACGGCACATGGGACACCACCGCGCGGAACAGATCGGGACGTAGGTTGCAAACCGCGCCCATGAGCAAACCGCCCGCCGACCCACCTTCGATCGCAATACGGTCCGGGTCGCCATAGCCGGATTTATCCAGATGCTCAACCGCTGCGATGAAATCGGTAAAGGTGTTGCGCTTCACCGCCATCTTGCCGGCATCGTGCCAGGGCTTGCCCAGATCGCCACCGCCGCGGATGTGTGCATAGGCCATCACCACACCGCGATCGAGCAGGCTGAGCCGGTTGGAACTGAACCCCAGCGGAAGCGAGTACCCATACGAACCGTAGCCATACACATAGAGCGGATTCTTCCCCGTCACGCGCTTGTCTTTGCGATAGACCAGCGAAACAGGAACCAGGGTACCGTCCGGCGCCGTGGCGTGAATGCGTTCGCTGCCATACAGAGTGCGGTCGAAGCCACCGGGAATCTCGAGTTGCTTGAGCAGCGTTGAAGACGAGGTGGGCAGATCGTATTCGAAGACCGAGGGCGGAGAGACCAGAGACTGGTACCCATACCGGAAGGTGGTTGTCTCGAAGTTGCGGTTGATGTGAGGGTGCGCACTGTAGGCTGGCTCTGGAAAGGAAATCTCGCCTGCCTTCACGGCCGCAGGCCCTTCCCCCGAAAACGACCACAGGCGAAGGCGAGGCAGTCCGTCTTCCCGCTCACAAGCCATGAAGAAGTTGTTAAAAAGGTCCACCTCTTCGAGCATGATCTCCGCGCGATGCGCAATCAATTCGGTCCAGTGTTCGCGGCCGGGGGTAGCCACCGGAGCCGTAACCAGGCGGAAGTTGCGGCCCCGGTCGTTGGTGCGCAGGAAGAAGAGCCCATTGCGGTGCTCGACAGAGTACTCATGTTCATCTTCGCGCGGGGTGATAAGACTGAAGGCGGCATGGGGCTGATTTGCCGGCAGTACCCAACACTCGCTGGTGGTGTGGCTGGCAGACTCCAGAATAAGATAGCGATCGTCGCGGGTGCGGCCGATAGCAACATTGAAGCGCTCGTCGTCGTCCTGATAGATCAACGTGTCTTCGCGGAAGGGAAGGCCCAAGAAGTGCTTCCAGAGCTGAAACTGGCGCTTCTGCTCTTCATCCTCAACGGTGTAGAAGAGGGAGAGATTATCGGCAGCCCAGGCGACCGAGCCCGTGCGCTGGATGTGGCTGGGTTCGCTCGGCACCGGGAGAGTTTCCCCCACCGTCAGATCCTTGATCCGCAGGCTGTACTGGCGGAAGCCGGTTGTATCCACGGTATAGGCCAGCCAGCGGCCATCCTTCGTAATATCTGTGTCGCCGATGGCAAAAAACGCGTGCCCCACCGCAAGCTGGTTTCCGTCGAGCAAGACCTCTTCCGGCGCGGATTCATCGACCCCCGCGGCGTTGCCCAATTTGCGGCAATGAATCGCGTACTGGCTGCCTTCTTCGGTACGGGTGTAATACCACCAGGCTCCATCGCGATACGGCACTGAAACATCGGTCTGCTTGATATGCGAAAGCATCTCGTTATAAAGATCCTGGCGCAGAGAGTCCAAGGGAGCCATGCACGCCGCTCCATACACGTTTTCAGCTTCAAGATACGCGGTGACTTCCGGGTTCTGCTTGTCTCGGAGCCAGGCATAGTCATCGATAAGCACGGTGCCGTGGAGAGTGGTCTCGGTATGCTGCTTGCGCGCGATGGGGGGAGTCAAAGTCGGTATCATCTCGTTTCCAGTGTATGGCCTGAGGATCGTGCAATGGTCTGGGAATTGAGAGAACGGAAAGTTTCCAATTTCAACCGCGCCGGAGGCGCAACGTTGGTTAGCCCCGCGTTTCAACGCGGGGAAAAAGCCAACAAAGGTGAGTCAGCCCTGTGGGGGCGGCGCAAAACGGCGATTCAGTCATCGAGAGATCGTACAAGCGGTCGCCTTCGGTAGGTCCTCGGCGCTTCCCACACCGACCGCACAAGTGAGGAAAAGCTGCGCTTTGAAGAAAACGAGAGACAAGCCGGCAAAAATCCGCTAAAACATTGATTAAGTGACGAATATCGAGAACCCTTCCAATTCCGCAATCCGCCCGCTTAGCCCGCAGACAACCGGCGCGCCGCAAATGGTGCAAAGCCTGGGTCTTTTCAGTTCCACCGCGCTGGTGGTTGGCTCCATGGTGGGCTCGGGCGTGTTTATTGTCGACGCAGACATCGCCCGCGGCACCAACTCCCCTGCGCTGCTGCTCGGCGCTTGGGTGGTCACAGGCATCCTGACCATGATCGGCGCACTCAGTTATGGCGAACTGGCGGCGATGATGCCCAAAGCCGGTGGCCAGTATGTCTATCTGCGCGAGTCCTTGGGTCCTTTGTGGGGCTTTCTCTACGGCTGGACGCTTTTCCTGGTCATCCAGACCGGGACCATCGCTGCTGTCTGCGTGGCCTTCGGCAAGTTTCTGGGCGTCTTTTTCCCGACCATCTCAACCACCCATTGGCTCTGGCACATCGCTCACGTCCCGGCTCTGCGCGTCGGCCCGATGGTTCTGGGCAACATGGAGATCGGCGTCAACACCGCCAACCTCACCGGCATCTGCGTCGCAATCTTCCTCGCCGCGGTCAATGTCTTCGGCGTCCGGCTCGGCGCGTTGATTCAGAACGTCTTCACCTCCGCCAAAGCTATCTCGCTTGCGGCCCTGGTGCTGCTGGCATTCGTCTTCGGGCGCAATGCCACCGCCTGGAACGCGAACTTTGGCGACGGTCTCGGCCAATTCTGGCACAACGCCGGATGGAGTACACTCCATGCCGTTGAAGTCGGTGTCGGCGGCCCCACGGCGTGGGTCAACCTGCTGGTAATTCTGGCCGTGGTGCAGGTCGGCTCCCTGTTTTCGGCCGACGCCTGGAACAACATCACCTTCACGGCAGGCGAAGTCAAAAACCCGAAGCGGAACATTCCGCTTTCCCTGATTCTAGGTACCGGATTCGTGCTGACGGTCTACTTCCTGGCATCTTTGGCCTATCTGCTGGTATTGCCACTGCATGGCGATCCCCACGGAACCACCGTCTTGGCGCGCGGCATTCAATATGCTTCCGAAGACCGTGTGGCAACGGCTACTCTGGAGCAGATCTTCTCTTCCGCCGGGGCCTGGCTGATGGCGGCGGCGATTCTGATCTCCACCTTCGGCTGCGCCAACGGCATGACGCTGGCCGGGGCACGTGTTTACTACGCCATGAGCCAGGACGGCTTGTTTTTCAAGTCGGTGGGCAAGCTCCATCCCAAATACAAAACCCCGGTCGCTGGCCTGATGGTGCAGCTCCTCTGGACGATCGTGCTCTGCGTCTCCGGCTCCTACGGCCAGTTGCTCGACTACATCATCTTCGCGGTTCTGCTCTTCTATATTCTGACGATTGTGGGGCTCTTCGTACTCCGTTTCAAGCGGCCGGATGCCCCGCGCCCCTACAAGGCACTCGGGTATCCCGTCTTGCCTGCGATCTATATCGGGATGGCTACCTGGATCTGTATCGTATTGTTAAGGTACAAGCCTCAGTACACATGGCCTGGTCTGGTTCTTGTCCTGCTCGGCATTCCGGTCTACCGCTTCTGGTTGCGCGGGTCTGCCCACAACTCGAATGCCGTCTCACTCGACGAACCGGTGAATTAATTCAGGCAATTATCCCCCGTTTTGGGAAGGAATTCCTTACGCATGTCCAAACTGCTTCGTATCAAACCCATGTCGATGCTCACCAGCGAGGCGAGCGAAGAAGGCGAACACACCCTTAAACGCTCCCTCAGTGCGCTCAACCTCGTCACCCTCGGGATTGGAGCCGTCATCGGCGCGGGCATCTTCACACTCACCGGTCAGGCCGCGGCGCTCCATGCCGGCCCCGCCGTCGCGCTCAGCTTCGTGCTTGCCGGCTTAACTTGTGCATTCGCCGGGCTCTGCTACGCCGAGTTCGCGTCCATCATTCCCATCGCCGGCTCCGCCTATACCTATGGCTACGCCACGCTGGGCGAACTTGTCGCCTGGATCATCGGCTGGGATCTGACGCTTGAGTACGCCTTCGGCGCCTCCACCGTTGCTTCCGGCTGGGCCGGCTACTTCAACAGCCTTCTGCAGCAGGTGGGCATCACCATCCCGCCCGCGCTCACCACCACCACAGGGAACGTCCTGGTCAAATATCAGGGCATCTGGATCGACAAAATGTCCTTGCCGCCGGGCATCAGCGACGTGGGTCTGGCGCACGTCACTGGCTTCTGCAATCTGGTCGCCGTAGCGATCGTGCTGGTCATTACCACCATTCTGGTGATCGGGATCAAGGAATCGGCCAACTTCAACTCGGCTATCGTTATCATCAAGCTCGGCATTGTCGGCATCTTCCTCGCCATTGGCGGATACTACCTGTTCCAGCACCCGGCCGTCGCCAGCGCCAACTGGCATCCCTTCATTCCCCCTGCCGACGGGCACGGCAACTTTGGATTGGGCGGCATTCCTGTCGCGGCCGCATCCATCTTCTTCGCCTATATCGGATTCGACGCCGTCTCCACAGCCGCGCAGGAGGCCAAGAACCCGAAACGCGACATGCCCATCGGCATTCTCGGCTCGCTGGTTGTCTGCACCATTCTCTACATCGCCGTCTCGATGGTGCTTACCGGCCTCGTCAGCTACAAGACGCTCAACGTCTCTGCTCCTGTGGCCCTTGCCATTGACGCGACCGGCGTGGGCTGGGGTTCCATGCTCGTGAAGATCGGCGCGGTTTTCGGCTTGGCCACCGTCATGCTCGTCATGCTGCTCGGCCAGACACGCGTCTTCTACTCCATGTCGAAAGACGGCCTGCTTCCCAAGTGGGCCTCGGCGATCCATCCCAAGTTCCGCACACCCTGGATCACCACCATCGTCTTCGGCTCGTTCGCGGCCATCATGCCCGCCTTCTTGCCCATCAGCAAGCTCTCGGAGCTGGTGAATATCGGCACGCTGCTGGCCTTCACCATTGTCTGCGCCGGTGTCTGGGTGCTGCGCGTCCGCCACCCCAACATGGAGCGCCCCTTCAAGACACCGCTGGTCCCGCTCGTACCCATCCTTGGCATGGCGTCGGCGCTGTTCCTCATGTCGCGCCTCTCCGCGATCACTTGGATCGTGATGCTGGTCTGGTTGGTAGTGGGTCTCGTAATCTACTTCAGCTATTCCATCAAGCGGAGCAAAGTGCAGCAATTGGCGAACGCGGCCGAAGCCGACTGAGCTAACTTTGAGTTCCTGCTCAGCAAAGCGGCCTCCCATGTGGGAGGCCGTTCTGCTTGATGTACGATTCTCTGGATTCCAAAAACGCCCTACCGATGCAATGAAACCGGATGCGTCAAAAGAACCGCTAGTGCCGCGACCGCACGATTCCGTAATCCCGCCCACAAGTTGGGTGCCCCAGGTCTCGATTTTGAGACCTGGGAAAGCGAGAATCTATGCGGTCATGGAACAGGTGAACAAAGGAAAAAGATGACACTCCGTAAAATGACATTTCGTAAAGTGACAGGCCTGTCTGCACTTCCGTTCCTGGTTGGAACAACCGCCTTCGGTGTGCAAAAAGACGAGTTCCTGAGGACCTACAAGGGAACCCCTTACCACGACAGCCGAGTTCACGGCGGCGCGCAAAAGATCCCCGGCAAGGTACTCTGCGCCTACTACGATCTGGGTGGAGAGGGCATTGCCTATCACGACTCGGACGCCAAAAACAACGGCAGTGGCGCACTGAACCCAGCCGATGGCAGCTATCTGAACGAATTCCGTATCCACGAAGGCGTGGATATCTCCTATACCAAGTTCAAGCTGCCGCAGGTGATCGATGACAATCCGTTCAGCAAGGTGCTGCCGGAAGTGAACCTGCTTTACGTAGGCTGGACGGAACCGGGCGAGTGGTTCAACGTAACCGTCGATGTGGCTGAGGCGGGTAACTATGCTGCGGATCTGCTCTACACCTCGAATCGCGGCGGAACGATCTCGGTGGATGTGAATGGCGAGCCCGGCAGTCCACTCAACATTGTCTCCACCTTCGACGCAGCCGACCCGGTCGCCTGGCGTCAGTGGCATCACTGGAATGTGGCAAAAGGGATTACCCGTCTGAAGCTCAACAAGGGAAAGAACCTGCTGACAGTGCACATTCTGACTGAGGGGAACATGAATCTGGCGTGGTTTGATTTCAAAAGGGTGGGTTGAATGCGCCAAGAGCCGTTCACCCTCGATGCGCACTCTTGCAGGAAGGCTAAGCGGGGCCCTGTTTCTTGAACGCCCGCTTGGGCTTCATGTCCCGCGCTCTGTTCTTCGGACTTGCATATCCCTGCGGCGGCAGTTCTCCCTTGGGGGCGAGCTTGTCGTTCTTACCCATGAGCTTCATGGATCCGCCACAAATGGAGCATTTGCGGTTTTCAGCGCCAACATTCCCCTTGGCTTGCTCAATGTGGCTGTCGTTATGAATGCATCGAAGAGTAGCCATTGCTCTATTCTACTTGGCCGCTTGATTACCCCGCATTTCTCACGCAAAGCCAAACAACGTAGCGCCGGCCTCCTGGCCCCCGAGGACTTCCCGGCGCGTGAATGCAGGTGCATCGCGACGTCTGTGAGAGATACAAGTGATGCTAAAAACCGCCGTTACTTGCGTATTGATTCGTTCATTCGCCCCACAAACTTGTCATCCTGAGCGAGCGAAGCGAGTCGAAGGACCTGCATTCGGTGGATTTCCGTCTCACCTTTTCGGTGATCTCCAGTGTGCAATAAAACCCGCTTCCAACCTGCAGTTCTCAACCATTGCAACGATCTTACTGCCGGATCAAGGGTGATTGATCCGGTCCTTCAATAGATTGATTGCCCTCCCACCCATTCCGCAAAAAGCGCGGAATGGATGGGGCACGGAGTGTTTGCGTTTTGAGAGCCGAATCAAAAGGGCCCGTACAAATAAAAGCCCCAGATCCTGACCCGGATCTGGGGCCCTGTGTCGAACTTAACCTCGGTTAGCCGCGGAAAAAATCCTTGGCCTTCTGAATCAGCACATCGCGACTCACGTCGGAAATAGTGCTGGTCAGCGGAATTCCCTTCGGACAGACTTCAACGCAATTCTGCGCAAAGCCGCACTCCTGAATCCCGCCATCGCCCGCCAGCGCGCGTAACCGTTCTTCCTTGAACACTTTCCCGATGGGGTTGTCGTTAAACAGCTTCACTTGCGCAATGGTAGCCGCGCCCACAAAGCCTGTGTCTTCATTGAACTGCGGACAAACCTCCATGCAGCAGGTGCAGGAAATGCAGTTCGACAGCGGATAACTGACCTCCTGCTGCTGCGGAAGAATGCGCGGCCCCGAGCCGAGGTCATAGGTCCCGTCGATCGGCACCCAGGCCTTGACCTTCTTCAGGTTCTCGAAAAGAACCGACCGATCCACCTGCAGGTCGCGCACCAGCTGAAACTTGCTGAGCGGCTCGATCTTGATGGGCTGTTCCAGATTGTCCACCAGCGACGAACAGGCCATCCGCGCCTTGCCGTTGATGCGCATGGCGCAGGAGCCGCAGATCTCCTCCAGACAATTGGAGTCGTAGGTGATTGGCGTGGTGTCGCGCCCGTCGGCGGTCTTGGGGTTGGCGGCGATCTCCATCATCGCCGAGATAACATTCATGCCAGGACGCCACTCCAGTTCAAAGGTCTCCCAAATCGCTGGATCATCGGGGCTGGCCTGGCGCTTGATTTCAAGAGATACAGTTCGTTCTGCCATCGTCAGTCTCCCTTTCCTTACTTGGCGGCGTCGTACTTGCGCGGGCGCGGCTTGATCAGTGTGGTATCAACCTCTTCATACTCCAAGGCTGGTCCACTTACCGTGTAGCGCGCCTTGGTGGTCTTGAGGAAGCGTTCGTCGTTGCGCTCCGGGAAGTCGGGCTTGTAGTGCGCACCGCGCGATTCATCGCGTTGCAGCGCGCCGACCACAATCGCACGAGACAAATGCAGCATATTCTGCAACTGCCGGGCAAAGGCGAAGCTGGTATTGGCCCACTGGCTGCGGTCGCTGAGATTCACTTTCTTGTAGCGGTCGACCAACTCGACAATCTTCTCGTCAGCGAGTTTGAGGCCCTTGTTGTAGCGAATGACGGTGGCATGCTCGGTCATCGTCTGGCCCAGTTCGCGCCACAGTTTGAAGGGGTTCTCGGTTCCCTTGTTCTGCAGGAGCGCATTGTTGATCGTCGCCTGACGAGCGATCTCCGCCGCGTGACCACCATCTCCCTCTTCCCCGCTCAAACTCTTCGCATACTCCAACGCAATCGGCCCAGCACGGAAGCCGCCAAAGATACAGCTCAGCAGCGAATTCGCGCCCAACCGATTGGCTCCATGGTACTGGTATTCGCATTCGCCCACAGCAAAGACGCCAGGAATGTTGGTCATCTGGTTGAAGTCCACCCAGAGCCCGCCCATGGTGTAGTGCATCCCTGGGAAGATCTTCATGGGCACATCGCGCGGATCGTCGCCGACAAACTTCTGGTAGATCTCCAGAATGCCTTCCAGCTTGCGATTCAAGGTAGCCCGGTCGATGTGCGTCAGGTCCAGATAGACCATCGGTTGCCCATCGATCCCCAAGCCATGTTCGTAGACCACCTTGTGGATGGCGCGCGTGGCCACGTCACGAGGAACGAGGTTGCCATACTTCGGATACCACTCTTCGAGGAAGTACCAACGGTCGGCATCGGGAATCTGCTTGAACGGCCGTGGATCGCCCACCTTGCGCGGAACCCAGACGCGGCCGCCTTCACCGCGTGCCGACTCGGACATCAAGCGCAGCTTGTCTTCGCCCGGAATGCAGGTGGGGTGAACCTGAATGAACTCTCCGTTGGCGTAGTAAGCGCCTTGCTGGTAGAGAGCCGACTGAGCCGATCCCGTGCAGACAACCGAGTTGGTGCTCTTGCCGAAGATGGCTCCGTTGCCGCCCGTGGCGATGATGATGGCCTCGGCCTTGAAGGACTTCAGCTCCATTGTGCGCAGGTCGAGAGCGGTGATGCCCCGCGCCACGCCTTTCGAGTCGACCACGGCGGAGAGAAACTCCCAGCCTTCGTATTTCTTGACCTTGCCTTCAGACTCGAAGCGGCGCACCTGCTCGTCGAGCGCATACAGCAATTGCTGGCCGGTAGTGGCCCCTGCAAAGGCTGTGCGGTTATAGAGCGTGCCACCGAAGCGGCGGAAGTCCAGCAACCCTTCCGGGGTGCGATTGAAGGTGACGCCCATACGGTCCAACAGGTCGATGATCCCCGGCGCCGCTTCGCACATAGCCTTGACCGGAGTCTGGTTGGCGAGAAAGTCGCCGCCATAGATGGTGTCGTCGAAGTGCTTGTCGGTGGTGTCGCCTTCTCCCTTGAGGTTCTTGGCGGCGTTGATGCCGCCCTGTGCGCATACCGAATGCGAACGCTTGACCGGAACAATCGAAAAGAGGTCGACAGTGCCGCCGGCCTCGGCGATTTTGATTACCGCCGCCAGGCCCGCCAATCCACCGCCCACCACAATGATTCTGGGTGCTGCCATAAATGAAAATCCTTTCCGAAAAAAACAGGGAACAGGGATCAGAGACCCGCTGTGGCCTGCGAAAGTGCGGCAGCCGTGGCTGCATTGGGACCAACAAAAGCCCAGATACTCGCCAATCCCACCACAGCGAGCACAACGCCCAATGCCAGACACACGTAGGCGAAGCGCTTGCGTGCCTTTACGCCGGGCGTAATGCCCCACTTGGCAGCAAAGAGCCATACGCCGTAGGCGAAATGCCAGCAGATGGCAATCATCGCTACGACGTAAAAGGCCAGCATCCAGGGATTCATCAGCTCTTGATGCACTTTGGCAAAAGCGGCCATGGGGTGCTCGGGAAGGCTAGTGCCCATGAAACGTTGGCGCATCACGTGTTGCCCGATGTAGACGATCGCAATCAGCCCGGTGTAGCGCTGCGCCACATACATCCAGTTCCCGGCGTAGGGGTAATAGACCACGTTCGACTTCCCGCGCAGCCAGATATAGACGCCATAGCACCCGTGATAAAGAATGGGCAGGAAGATGAACAGCCATTCCAGAACCCGCACCATCGGCAGGCTATTGAGGAACTTGACCTGCAACCCATAAGCTTCCCATCCCTTGAGGGCTTCGAAGTTGCTTAGCAAGTGTTCCAGGAGGAAGGCTCCCAGGGGGATGATCCCCAAAAGCGAATGCAGCTTGCGCCACAGGTAAGTATTGCCCTCGCCTGCGCGTAACGGTTGAACGCCGCCACGAAGGGTGTGCGCGGCCGGTTGCTGACTGGTTGCCATGAAGATTGCGACTCCTTTAAGGGGAAAAAAGGCTGCTAGATCCGAGACAAGGCGACTCTGTTGGTCCGTCGACGAATTCCGAAGTTCAGACTTGCATTATTAGAGTCTTGCCTCCAGACCGTCAAGGCGCTGCCAGGCAGCGAGCATTCTAGCGATAGTTCGCCAGACCCCACGCGTTCAGCAGCGGCAATAGAGCAACGAATGCCCGTCCGCGATGGCTGAGAGAGTGCTTGATCTCCAGATCCAGCTCGGCCATGGTGCAATAGAGCTCGGGAAGAAAGAAGAGCGGATCATAGCCGAAGCCTCCAGTCCCGCGCGGGCTATCCAGGATGAGCCCTTCCACCGATCCTTCGGCCGTGCAAATGGGGGCTCCGTCCCGAGCGGCAACCAGCACGCAACGATAGCGCGCAGTGCGTCGCTCCGCAGGCACACCCCGCAGTTTCTGCAGAAGGACAAGATTGTTCCAGACATCGCTATTGTCGTTGGCATCCGGCGTGTCTACGATTCCAGCATCGGCCCCAAAGCGCGCCGAACGCACTCCCGGCGCGCCGTCGAGATAGTCCACTTCGAGGCCCGAATCGTCCGCCAGTAGCACTTTTCCGGGTGCGAACTGCGAATAATAGACGGCTTTGAGAGCGGCGTTATCCGCGAAGGTTAGGCCGTCTTCTTCCGGCGCAGGAATGGCTTCCAGGCCGGGAAGTGTTTCAATCGAGAGCCCATGCGCATTGGCTGCGGTGCGGAAGTCACGCAACTTGCCCTGGCTGGTTGTGGCGACATAAAGCGGAATGGCCATTTAGAAAGTGTAACCGGCAGAACATCCGAGAGCTCGCGCAACAACTAGCTTTAGGAGCCGATCGGGGCTGCGGAATTGGAGCATCTCAAACCCGCCGCAAATGTTCCGTGCCCCACCCATTTCGCGTTTTTGGCGAAAAGGGTGGGAAGCCCATGCCGCTCGCCAAGGGTCATGTCCAGAGTCGTTGCAGCCCATCTTGCTCAACCCAAACAACATTTAGACACACCCATTCAGCCTTTTGACATTTCGCTGACTTTGGGAGAGGATAAGCGAAGAAAAGGCGAATATGTCCACCGCTGCCGCACTCCGCGTCCAAATCGAACATGAGATGCAAAGCCGCTTTCCATCGGCCCTCACTCCTGCGCCCAGAACGATCCGGGAAGTGGCGGCCACGGGCATTGCGGAGGTGGATCTCTTGCTCGATGGCGGCTTGCCGGTGGGAGCCATCAGCGAACTGACTGGGCCACAATCTTCAGGGCGCACCAGTCTGGCGCTGGCTTTCCTCGCGCAACGCACAGCGGAGGGAAATGTCTGCGCGTGGGTCGATGCGCATGACTGCTTCGATCCCGAGTCGGCCGCAGCCAGTGGAGTCAGTCTGAAACAACTTTTGTGGGTTCGGTGCCAGGACGCTTCGGACGTCGGGAGCCGACGCACGGGTGGTTCTACTTATCGACGGGAGCCAGCCCTGCAAAAGGGTGCGCGGCTCGACCAGGCGTTGCAAGCGACCGACCTGCTGCTGCAAGCGGGTGGTTTTGCGACCCTGGTGCTGGATCTTGGGGAAACCAAACCGGAGAACGGCTGCCGGATTCCGCTTGCAACGTGGTGTCGCTTCCGCCAGGCTGCGGACCGCACGCGGACCTGTCTGCTGGTGTTGGGCCGGGCGAGCTATGCGCAGTCCAGCGCGGCGGTGGTGCTGGAATGTGCGGCGGGCCGCGCGGAGACGGCAGGCAACACGGTACTGAGCGGAATGAAGTATGCGGTGCAGCTAAGACGGGAGCGTTTTGTGCGTCCCGGGCCCATCGCTGTGCGCAAGCCGCCAACATCGGCATGGATCGCCTCGGGCTCGTGGGATGCGGAGAAGAGCGCATGAGCACAGAACTCTATGCCTGTGTCCATGCCGCGGAGTTTCCCGCGCAGGTCCTGCTGCGCTTGCGTCCTGATTTGCAGTCGCACGCAGTGGCGGTGCTGGAAGGCCGTGCGCCGCTGGAGCGGATCTGCGCGATGAACGCATTGGCCCGGCAGAAGGGGACAACGTTGGCCATGACACGTCATGAGGCGCAGGCCCTGCCTGACCTGTGTTTGCTGACGCGTTCCACCGAAGGGGAGCTCTCTGCGCGCGCGGTCTTCCTGGAATCCCTTGCGAGTTTTTCACCACGGATTGAAGAAGCCACGCTGGGAACCGAGTGCGCATTCGTGCTCGATATTGCGGGCACGGAGCGTCTATTTGGGCCGCCGGTGATGTTGGCAGAGCGGATGCGCGCCGCCTTGTTGCGGGTCGGCTTTCGCGCGTCGGTTGCGGTGAGCGGGAACTTTCACGTGGCCCGCATGAAGGCCGCCGCCTCGCGGGGAATCGCGGCCATCAACCTCGGCGAAGAAGCAAGCGCGATGGCGAAGTTGCCGATCGGGGTGCTTGATTTAGAGCAGCAACATCGCGAAACCTTTGAACTGTGGGGCATTCGCACGCTGGGCGAACTAGCGGCGCTGCCTGAAACAGACCTGATCGCGCGCCTCGGCCAGGACGCGCTGATATGGAGAGAGCTGGCGGAGGGCAAGCATTCCCATGCCTTTCAGCCCATTGAGGCCAAGTTCACGCTCAAGGAGTTTTGCGCGTTCGACAACGAAGTAGAAGAGATGGAATCTCTGCTCTTCATGAGTGCGCGCATGATTGACTGTCTGGCAGGTCGAGCCGCATCGCGCGCCATGGCGCTGACCACTTTGACGGTGCAGATGAAACTGGTGGGGGGCAGTGAGCACACGCGAGAGCTTCGTCCTGCGCTTGCCACCATCGACCGCAAATTCTTGCTCAAGCTGCTGCAGTTGGAACTCGCCGCGCATCCGCCGCAGGCCGCCGTGGTGGCGCTGACGATCACGGCGGAAGCCGGCCAGTCGAGCAAGGTTCAGCTTGGTTTGTTTGCTCCGCAGATGCCAGAGCCCTCTCGTCTCGACGTCACGATTGCGCGTCTTAAAGCGATTGCCGGCGAAGAGCGCGTAGGGACGCCACAGCTGGAGGATACCCAGCAGGCAGGCCGCTTTCGCATGGCCGCCTTTCAGGTTGGGAGTGCCAGCAACGAAACGCGCATGCATCGGCAATCCATGGCTTTGCGTCGCATGAGGCCGCCGCTTTCTGTGCGTGTAGATATACGCGCTAATTGTCCTGCGCTCTTCAACGATGGCAGGCATAGCTATCAGGTGACGGCAGCGTTTGGTCCCTGGCGCAGCAGCGGCTGCTGGTGGGCTACCGATGAATGGGACACCGATGAGTGGGATGTGCTGGCGCAGGCTGCGGATAGTTCGCCGGTCGCATGTCTTCTGGTGCTGGATCGCGCGCGAAACCACTGGCAGCTTGAGGCGTTTTATGACTGAAGGCGACTACGTCGAACTTCATGCAGCCAGCTCTTTCAGCTTTCTCGAAGGAGGATCGCAACCCGAAGCACTGGTGGAACGCGCCGCGCAAGTCGGACTTGGCTCTCTGGCGCTTGCCGACCGCAACGGATTGTATGGCGTGGCGCGCTTTCACACCGCGGCCAAGCGCGTCGGTGTGAAAGCGCATATCGGCGCGGAGATCGCAGTCAAAGGCCTGGGCAATCGGCTAGCCCCGTCGACGGGTTTGCCGCATCAGGTTGCGGATGAGCCTTCGCGCTTGCTGCTGCTGTGTGTTTCGCAAGTCGGTTATCAGAATCTGTGCCAGCTCATTACGCGTTTCAAAATGCGTGAGCCAACCAAAACAGAAGGCGCGGCGACACTCGACGATGTGGAAGAGTTCTCTGCCGGTCTGATTTGTTTGACGGGAGGCAACGAAGGCCCCATCGCTGCGGCGTTTGCGCACGGTGGACAGCCTGCCGCGCATAAGACCATCGAGCGACTGCAATCCATCTTCGGGCGCAACCATCTCTATTTGGAACTGCAACGGCATCAACAGCGCGAAATGGAAGCGCGCAACCAATCTCTGCTCGACCTCGCATCGCGATTGCACCTGCCGGTTGTGGCCACCAACGGAGTTCGTTACGCAGCGCAGAAGGATCGCGAGATCTTTGACGTAATGACCACGATCCGCAACCACACCACACTGGATAAGGCCGGTCGTTTGCTGGCCGCGAATGCGCAACGGATGCTGCGCTCGAGTCGTGAGATGTCCGCGCTGTTTCGCGATATCCCCGAGGCCATTGCCAACACGCGCATTGTGAGCGAGCGGCTCGATTTTACGCTGGCCGATCTCGGCTACAAGTTCCCGCATTATCCTGTTCCCGACGGCGACACCATGGACACCTTTCTGGAAAAGCGTGTCGAGGAAGGAGTGCGCAAACGCTATGGGTCAGCTATCAAACGCAGCCTGCTCGACAAGGCGCGCGCGCAGGTGGCTCACGAACTCAAGCTCATCGCCAAGCTGGGCTTCTCGGGATATTTCCTCATTGTGTGGGACATCATTCGCTTTTGTCAGAAGCAGGGAATTCTTGTTCAGGGGCGTGGGTCGGCGGCCAATTCGGCGGTTTGCTACGCGTTGGAAATTACCGCTGTGGATCCCGTGGGCATGGAGCTTCTGTTCGAAAGGTTCCTCAGCGAAAACCGCGGCGAATGGCCGGACATCGATCTTGATTTGCCCTCGGGAGACGACCGCGAGCGGGTGATTCAATATGTCTATGAGCGCTATGGCGCGCTGGGCTCTGCCATGACGGCCAATGTCATCTGCTATCGTGGACGCTCCGCCGCGCGCGAAGTGGGCAAGGCTCTGGGCTTCGAAGAGGAGCAACTGACGCGGCTTTCGTCGCTGGTCGGTCATTGGGAATGGCGCGGCGACAACGACACCATGGCACGTCACTTTGAACAAGCGGGCTTCGACATTCGTCACCCGCGCATCGCTCGCTATCTCGATCTCTGCCTGCGTATGCAGGATATGCCGCGCCATCTGGGACAGCACTCGGGCGGCATGGTGATCTGTGCGGGAATGCTGAATCGCATTGTCCCCATCGAGCGCGCATCGATGGAAGGCCGCACGGTGATTCAGTGGGACAAGGAAGACTGCGCCGATCTCGGCCTCATTAAAGTGGACCTGTTGGGGTTGGGCATGATGGCCGTGCTGAAGGACTGCATTGAGTTGATCCCGCGTCACCACAACGAGCGAGTCGATCTGGCTGCACTGCCCGAAGATCCGCTGGTGTATGAAACGCTGTGCAAGGCCGACACGGTGGGCATGTTTCAGGTGGAGAGCCGTGCGCAGATGGCATCCATTCCGCACAATGCGCCCACGCGCTTTTATGATCTGGTGGTGCAGGTAGCCATTATTCGCCCCGGTCCGATCGTGGGCAAGATGATGCATCCCTACATGCGTCGCCGGCAAGGGAAAGAGGAGGTCACTTATCCGCATCCGTCGCTGGAGCCGGTTCTGAAGCGCACGATGGGGGTGCCGCTCTTTCAGGAGCAGTTGTTGCGCATGGCCATGGTGGTCGCCAGTTTCACCGGGGCCGAGGCAGAAGAGTTGCGCCGCGCGGTGGGCATGCGCCGGTCGATGCAGAGGATGAAGGATCTGGAAGGCCGTCTGCGCGCGGGCATGACGCGCAACGGCATCACCCCCGAGGCGCAGGACAATATCGTGCAGGGCATCTCCTCGTTTGCGATGTATGGATTTCCTGAAAGTCATGCGGCCAGCTTTGCGCTGATCGCGTATGCGTCGGCATATCTGAAAGTACATTTTCTGGCGTCTTTCACCTGTGCAATGCTGAACAATCAACCCATGGGATTTTATTCTTCGGCGGTGCTGGTGAAGGACGCACAGCGCCATGGTTTGCGCGTGCGCCCCATCGATGTGCAGCGTTCCGAGTGGCTGTGCACGATAGATACGGAACAGGATGGCTCGCACTCGTTGCGCATCGGCTTCAACTATGCGCGCGGCTTGCGCCAGTCTTCGGCGGAGGCATTGATTGCTGTCCGCGCGCGCGAGGGAGGGATTGCTTCGGTGGACGATCTGGCGCGGAAGATCCCAGCTCTCAATCGCAAGGAACTCGTCTTGCTCGCCCAGATCGGCGCGCTCAACTCCATCGGCGATGTCGTGCACCGTCGCGATGCGCTATGGCAGGTGGAGCAGGCAGGCCGTCCGGTCGGGCCGTTGCTGCGGGGCATCGAAGACTCCTCTACGCGTGAGCGCCGCGTTTTGCCGTTGCAGCAGATGAACACCGACGAACGACTCGCAGCCGACTATCTTGGCACCGGCCTTACGACGGGTCCGCACCCCATGGCTTATCAACGTGAGGAACTCCGCCGTCAAGGCCTATTCACGGCAGAGGAACTCACGCGCTGCGGCAACAATCAATTCGTACGCGTAGCAGGATGCGTCATCGCGCGGCAGCGGCCGGGGACAGCAAAAGGGTTCGTCTTTCTCTCACTCGAAGACGAAACCGGCATTGCCAATATCATTCTCACGCCGGATGTCTTTGAACGGGATCGCGTCCTCGTGACTCGCAACCGTTTTCTGCGGATCGAGGGACTGTTGCAGCAGCAGGATGGAGTGATTCATGTGAAGGCTCAGGGGATCGCGCCGCTCGACATCAGCAGCGTTGCCATTCGTTCGCACGACTTTCATTGAAGCAGGCTGGAGATGAAACGCTTTTCACTATTGATCCAACCCTTGAATGGGTGAGAAGCCACTCGCGCTACTTAACGGCCAAACCAATAGCAATCAAGTTGGCGTTCTCAACAAGAGATAGCCGCCTACCAGACCGAAGAGAATATCCGACGACCAGGCAGCCATGGCTGCGGGAAGATAATTCACGTTGCCGAGAGCGCCAAAAAGGTTGTCGAAGACGTAATAGGCAAGGGCAATGAAGATGGCCACAGCGATGCCGGTCAGTGAGCCGCGCCGCCCCATGGAAAGAGCGAAGGGTATGGCAAGCATGGACATCACCACGGCGACAAATGGATAGGCGAGTTTATGCCACAACTCAACGCGCAGCCGCATGGTGTCAAAGCCGCTCTGGCGCAGATCGCCGATGTAGTGATCCAACTGGTTGAAGTTCATCTCCTGCGACTGCAGCTTCTCTTTGGTGAAGTAGCCGGGGTCTTCATGGATCTCGGCAAAGGTCGCTTGCTGAAATTCCTTGTAATCGGTTACGTTGGCCCCTTTCATCTCGCGCTGCCAACCCTTTTGGAATTGCCAGGTGTCGCCTTCCTGGTCCCACACGGCGCGGGCAGCATAGATGCGCTTCGAGAGTGCGAAGGTCGAGGCATCGAATTCGAAGACGGAAAGATTCACGAATTCATTGCGGTCGCGATCGAAATATTGGTAGTAGAAGATGCGAGCGGGTTCGCCCGCTCTTGGCTGTCCGAAGATCCAGTTTTTTTCCGGATGCAACACGGTTTGCGGTGGCCTGCCCTTGATCAGGTTATGCAGCGCCTCCTGCTTGCGGTTGGCCTGCGGCAGATAGAACTCGTCGAACAGAAACAGACTGACGGCCAGAATCGCCGCGATGGACACAATCGGCACCACCAGCCGGTAAAGGCTGATGCCGGTGGCTTTCATGGCGATGATTTCGCTGTTGCGGTTGAGCACACCGAAAGTCACCAACACGGCGATGAGCACGGCCAATGGCGCAATCTGATAAATCATGCTGGGAGTCAGGTTGAGAAGGTAGTCGCCGACCGTGTAGAGCCGGATGTGATGGCGCAGGATGTCTCCCATGATCTCGAAGAAGGTGAACACCAGCATCAGCATCACAAAGCCGGACAGCACCAGGACAAACGTATTCAGGAATTCACGCACCACATACGCATCGAGGATGCGCGGAAAAACATTGCGGGCCGTGGCGCGCCGTGGCTTTGTCTGAAAGTGAGCCATCAGATCGGGTAGCGGGATTCCGATGTGCTTGGCGGAGTCCTCGCGTTTGGGAGACCGGGATGCCCAGCCCGTAATCGCCGAAAGCACACGCCCGCCGTTGGCTATCTGCCAAAGGAGCACGATTCCAAATGTGGCAAACAACAAGTTGGCGGACCAGACCGCAAAGAAGGCCGAGAGCCAATTCTGTTTGCCGAGTGCGATTCCGATCATCGACAGCAGATAGTACAAAACCACCAGCAGAATGGTAAAAACCCAGGCAGAGCTCTTTCCGCCTCGTCGAGAAGTCACGCCGAGCGGGACACCGACGAGCATCAGAACCAGACAGGCCGCAGGATAGGAGAAGCGCTTGTTCAACTCAATCTTAAAACGCTTGCCATCCGGGCCATGGGTAGCGAGAAGCAGTTGATCCATGGGGAGGGCATAGAGCGCTGTATCCATACGCCCCAGGCGCCCTTCATTCTGCTGACCGGCTTCCAGGGGCAGGTCGGTGGTGGAGAAGGAGGTGATGTTGTACTCATCGGGATGACCTGTGACGGTCTCGTGGCGCGCGCCATCGCGCAGACGCATCAGCAGCGACTGTGTGGAGTCGTTGGCCACGATGGCGGCCGCGGCGGTGGTCACCAGCGGCGTGGTTGGGTCGGTGGTGTCGGCCATGAAGACCTGGTCCCAATGGGCTGCTCCGGTTGCCGAGCGCACGCTCTGCACATAGAGAACAAAGTTGCGGAAGTCCTCATTGAAGACCCGCGGCTGGATCGCATAGGACGCTTCGGTGGCCAGAGCCTTGTCCATGCTTAGGATGGCTTGATTGGCGCGCGGTGCCAGATAGAGAGTATTGACCAGACCGATCAACATGCCACCGGTGGCCACGATGGAGCCCACACGGACAAAGTAACCGATGCCCAGACCGGAGGCGCGCATGGCGATGATTTCGCTATCGGCTGCCAATCGGCTCAGCCCCAGCAGAATCCCAACCAGCACCGCCATCGGAATGGTCACGATGAAGAAGTTGGGCAGAGTGAAGAGGACAACCTCGACAACCGTTGTGAGCGTCGAGCTGTTGCGTACCAGCAATTCCAGGATTTGCGGCAATTCCTTCATGAAAAGAATGAAGGTGAACAGCGCACACCCGATGAAGGTGTGGGACAGGATTTCGCCGAGAATATAACGGGTAAGGATGCGCACAGACGGGCTCTCTCGTTAGTCTATCGCGACCAAGCGGTATGTGCCGATCATGCGGATGCAGCGGCCCGTCCAACGGCCGGTTGCCAGCGGCGCAATCGCAGGCTATTGGCGAGTACGCTGACAGAACTCAGGGCCATGGCCGCCGAAGCCAGCCACGGGCTGAGCAGGATATGGAACGCGGGATAGAGCGCTCCGGCAGCCAGGGGAATGCCGAGCAGGTTGTATCCGGCGGCCCAAATCAGGTTTTGGCGCATTACGCGCACCGTGGAGTGGGCCAACTCCAGGGCGGCCGGAATGGCGGCAGGCTGGGCCCGGACCAACAGCACATCGCCGGCCTCCTGGGCCAGGTCGGCCCCTGTACCCATGGCGATTCCGGCGTCGGCCTGAGCGAGGGCGGCGGCGTCGTTGATGCCATCGCCCACCATAGCGACGCGCAAGCCGTCCTTCTGCAGGGCGCGAATGCGGGTCAGCTTGCCGGCCGGATCCAGACCGGCTTCGACCTCTTCGATTCCAGCCTGCGCGGCGATGGGCTTGGCGGCGGACGCCGAATCTCCGGTCAGCATCAGCACTCTCAACGGCACACGGCGAAGGGCTGCGATGGCGGTCGTCGCATCTGCGCGCAAGGCATCGCGCGCGTCGAAATATGCGGTAACTTGTGAATCCACCCACATCCAAAGGCGCGTCACGCCGGGCTCGGCGGCCGCGACATCGTGCGGCAGAGGGATGAAGTACTCGGCGAAGAGGGCTTCATTGCCCAACAGGCAATCTTGGCCCCTGACTTTGGCGCTAAGGCCGCGCCCAGGGAGCGCCTGGACGTCTTCTGCCTGCGGCCAACTCAATTTGCGTTCCCGCGCTGCATCGAGAATGGCGTGCGCCAGGGGATGGTTGGCTCGCTCTTCGGCTGCTGCCGCCATGCGAAGAAGGTCGTTTTCTGCGCTTCCCGCCAGGGAATGAATCGCTTCCAATACCGGGCGACCGACCGTCAGCGTACCGGTCTTGTCGAGAACCACTACGTCCAGATGGGCCAAACGTTCCAGCGCCTCTCCTCCCTTGAACAGGATGCCGAGTTGGGCGCCACGGCCCACGGCGACGGTCAAAGCAGCGGGCACGGCCAAACCCATGGCGCAGGGGCAAGCAATCACCAATACCGCTACAGTGTTGGCCAAAGCCAGCGGCAGGGAGTGGGCCATCAGGAGCCAAACCAAAAAGGTGATCGCCGCAAGCGCCAGCACGACCGGCACAAAGATGGAACTGGCGCGGTCGGCAAGGCGCTCCATGGGTGCTCGAGAGCTCTGAGCCTGCTCGACCATGCGAGTGATCTGCGCCAAAACCGTGGCTTCACCCAGAGAGTCGGCGCGGCAGAGGACGGCCCCATCATAATTCAGAGAACCGGCCAGAACCTTTCCTCCTGGCTCGCGTGGGAGCGGTGTGGATTCGCCTGTCAGCATGGATTCATCAACGGTCGTGCGCCCTTCCAGGATGATTGCGTCGACCGGGAAGCGTTCACCGGGCAGCACGGAAATGCTGTCGCCTACCTGAATCTGTTCGAGAAGCACGATGGTTTCGACCCCATTGAGGATGCGGCGGGCGGTCACCGGACGAAGGCGCAAGAGGGAGTCCAATGCGGCCAATGCGCGCTGCTTGGCCCGGGCCTCTAGAACCTTTCCGAGGAGCAGAAATCCCAGAATCAGCAGAACCGCGTCAAAATAGACCTGGCGGTCGGGGGCGGGCCAAATCGTGGCGTACGCCGAATAGGTGAAGGCTACGCCTGTCCCCAGACTAACCATCGTATTCATGTTGGTGGTTCCATGACGGAGGCCATGAACCGCGCTTGCATAGATGCTGCGTCCGGTCCACACCATCAAGATTGCCGTTACCCCGAGCAACGTCCAGCGCAACTGATTGGGCGGCAGCGCGTAAAGCCAGGGAAGCAGCTTCATCAGCGCGCGATCCACTGCGCCCATTTCCGTACCCAGGGGCATACTCAGCAGCATGGCCAGAGCGCCGGCGACGAGCGTGGTCCAGGCTTTCGCCGCAGCACCGCGCGACAGTTTCTCCGCGGGGGCGGCAGAACCATCGGAGCGAGGAAGAACCGCATCATAACCCGCTTCCCGAATGGCTGCGACCAGTTGTTCCGGCGTTGCAGACAACGGATTGAAGACCACGCTGGCCCGATGAGCCATCAAGTCCACCCGCGCCGATTCCACTCCAGCGGTGGCGCGCAGAGCCTCTTCTACGTGATGCTGGCAGGAGGCGCAAGTCATGCCCAAAACCGGGAGGGTAAGGGTCTCTGTGATCGCGGGGGCTGTACTCAAAGAGTCAGTTCTCCAGGTGGGGCGTAAAGCCTGCTGTGGCGACGGCGGCCAGTGCCTGCGCCACAGGAGCCGGTTCCAAGAGCGAGCTGAAGCGTGCCGCGCCGACGCGCACCTCCTGGACGACGATACCCTCGGTGGAAGCCAGCGCCTGAGAAACGCGCTTCACGCAAGAGCCGCAGTGCATTCCGTCAATCTTTAGAGTGAATTCAGCCATGGACTTCTCCTGTTGATCATTTGATGATAGCGCTGTGGAATCGATGGAATATCCTGAGTTCTCGCTCCAACCGGGCCCGTGAGCCGAAAGGGAAAAGATGCAAAGAGAGTTTCCTGATTCACCGATGTTGGGTGTTGGCGCGGTCATCGTCGACCAGGGAAGGGTGCTGCTCATATGCCGGGGAAACGAGCCCATGAAAGGCCACTGGACGCTGCCCGGGGGGCTGCTGGAATTGGGAGAGAGGCTTTCGGACGGCGTGGTTCGCGAGGTCCGGGAGGAAACCGGCCTCCTGATTGAATGCCTTGAGTTGATCGAATTAGTCGACCGCATTCATCGCGAAGGCGCGCGCGTCCAATACCATTATGTGATCGCGGATTATCTTTGCAAAGTGACCGGGGGAGAATTGAATGCAGCGTCCGACGCCGATGCGGTGCGATGGGTTGAGCGGGAAGAATGGATCGGTCCGAGTGCGCTTTCCCTTGATTCCCTCACGGTGCGGGTGATGGAAGCCGGTTGGCGGCGAAGCAGGGAACTGGAAGGCTTTGGGGCAAGTTAGTGCCGTGACCGCATGGTTTGTAAGTGTTGCCCAAACGGAGTGGGTGCCCCAGGTCCCGATTCCGGGACCTGGGAAAGCACAGATCTCCCCGGTCAAATTATTGGAAGAGATCGAGCAAGAAAGGTGCGCGGAACGATGACAGGCAAGTCGAAGCTTCTTGGGAGTGCAGCAGCGCTGGTGGTGCTTATCGTTGTGGCTGTTGGGGGATTCTTTGTTCGGCCGGTCGACTATTTCAATGAACTGATGTATGCACGGGAATTCTTGTACGGAGTGGAAAATCACTCGGTCGAAGTCGCGGGGCGCCGCATGCACTACGAAGTTCTTGGGCCAGCCACGGGGACTCCGGTGGTGTTGATTCATGGATTGGGTGGGCGCGCCGAGGATTGGGCGAATCTTGCTCCGTATCTGGCGAAGGCTGGATTCCGGGTCTACATGCCCGACCTCATTGGATATGGGCGCAGCGAAAAACCTGCTGATTTTTCCTATTCGGTGAGAGATGAAGCGGAGCAGGTAGTTGGATTTTGTGACAGCTTGGGATTGAAGCAGGTGGACTTGGGCGGCTGGTCGATGGGGGGCGGAATTGCGCAGCATGTGGCAGGCAGACATCCGGAACGGGTAAGGAAGTTGATGCTATTTGACAGCATCGGCGTGTATGAGATGCCGACCTGGAATGTGCAACTGTTTACTCCGCGCACGGCCGACGAACTGGCTCAATTGGACGTGCTTCTGATGCCCCATCCGCCGGCGATTCCGGCATTTGTTGCTCGCGACATCTTGCGGGTCTCAAAAGAAAGAGCGTGGGTCATCGACCGGGCAGTCGACTCCATGCTCACCGGGCAGGACGCCACGGACAAGATGCTGCCGACCTTGAAGTTGCCTGTCCTGCTGGTGTGGGGCGCGCTGGACCATATCACGCCCGTGCATTTGGGGCAGAAGATGCAGCAGATGCTTCCGCACGCCCAATTGGATGTTGTAGAAGGTTGCGGTCATTTGGCGCCGGGCCAGTGTGCGGATCGGATCGGGCCAAGGGTTGTCGAGTTTCTGAAGCAGTAATCCTAAAAACAGCAGCTATTTGTGGGTTGAGTAATTCAACCATCCCACAAAGTTGTCATCCTGAGCGGAGTTTGATGCGTCTTTTGCAGCAAACGGAGTCGAAGGACCTGCGGTTGGGCTTCGATGAACTCCAGATTCACCACATCGAGCAAGACCAGCTATTCTGGTTAGCAACGGACTGTTGAATTATCTTTGGTCCGGCAGAAAAAATGTTGAAATGGCTGAGAACTGCAAGTCGCACGCGTATTTTATCGCACCGGGAACTCATCGAAAAGGTGAGTTTGAAATCTCCGGAAACGCAGGTCCTTCGACTCGTTTCCCTCGTTCAGGATGACGGTGTTGTTTCGACAGGGGCCTTTGAGACGTAGAGCTACGGCCGTCCCGCAGCGTCGCGATAGCAGCCCAGCAACTTCACCATCGCGCAATGCGGCGCAAGGGCTTCGAGAATACGCGGCGTGTAATCGACCGAGGGGATCTGACAGTCGGCATAAAAAATGTACTCCCAGGGTTTGCCGTGCACAGGCCGCGACTCGATCTTGGTCATATTCGCTCCGAGTGCAGCGAATTCCTTGAGTGCCGCAACCAGCGAGCCGGGGCGATTCTCCACGGAAAAGGCCAGGCTGATCTTGTTCGACGCGTTCTCGATATCGGCTTCCGCAGTGCGGCGCACCAGAAAGAATCGCGTAAAGTTTTCGGGATTGTCCTCGATATTCGCTTGCAGAATCTGCGCGCCGTAATACTCGGCAGCGGCCGCACTGGCGATTGCGGCTGCATGATGGTCGCGCAATTCCACCATTTGCTTCACGCTGCCCGCGGTGTCGTAAAAGGCATACGACTCCATGCGCGGATGCCCCGCCAGAAACTGCTTGCATTGCGCAAGGGCCACAGGGTGCGAAAAAACTCGATCGATGTTGCTGATTTCCGTTCCCGAGAGCCCGATCAAGTTGTGCCGGATGCGCAAGAGCGTTTCGCGCTCGACCAGCACATCGTGCTGCAGCAATAGGTCAAAATGCTCGGCGACGGAGCCGGCCAGGCTGTTTTCGATGGGGATGACCGCGGCCGAGACCGTGCCATCCTGCAGGGCAGCAAAGACCTGCGCGGAGAGCGCGCAGGGAACGATCACCGCGTCGGTCACCAGCTTCATCGCGGCTTCATGACTGAAGGAGCCGGGTTCTCCCTGGATCGCTATTTTCATCCTTGTTTCTGCTGCTCCTGCCGGGGGACACTGGGTGGGTGAGTTGGCAGCGGTCTCTGCCAACTGCTTTCTGGCACGATACCACAACTGGATTGGAGAATCGTCCGGTAAGGTTTTCGAGGACATCGAAATTAGCTCCGCAGGTAGAGGTCCGCAGCCACAAAGGCCAGGAAGACCATGGCTATGACGCCGTTCATGGTAAAGAAGGCCGCATTCAGTCGACGCAAATCGTGTGGAGAAACCAGCGAATGCTCATAGAAGAGGAGCAGCGCGACAGCGGCGATTCCAACCCAGCCGAGGGTGTGGAACTGGAATAAAGTTCCAAACCAGAGCAGCAGCGCCAGCATGGAGATGTGCATGAAGCGCGCGGCCCAAAAAGCTGCGCGAATGCCGATCGCTTGCGGCAGGCTATGCAACCCGGCGGCGCGATCGTGGGCAAAATCCTGGCAGGCATAGAGAACGTCGAATCCGCCTACCCAAAGAGTGACAGCGGCGGTCAGCACCACGATGCGCAGGTCAAGGGAGCCGCGAACAGCGATCCATGCCGCCGAGGGCGCAAGGCCGAGGGCAAGCCCCAAGACCAGGTGCGACCAGCGGGTGATGCGCTTCATGTAGCTATAGCCCAGCAGCACAAGTAGGACGAAGGGCGAAAGATAGAGCGTCAGGCGGTTGAGTTCCGCGCAGGCTGCCAAAAAGAAGACCGTCGCCAGAATGGTGAAACCCAGTACAAACGACCGGGAGAGCTGACCGGCAGGGATGGCGCGGTTGGCCGTGCGGGGATTGGCTGCATCCAACTCCGCATCTGCCCAGCGATTGAAGGCCATGGCCGCCGTGCGCGCGGAGATCATCGCCACCAGGATCCACAGGACGGTCTGCCAGGCGGGCAAGCCATGCGCCGCCAGAATGGTGGCCGTCAAGGCAAAGGGCAGCGCGAAAATCGAATGCTCCCACTTGATCATCTCCAGCGTTGTCCGCGTCTTGGCCCACACGTTCGGCATTCTTGGCTCCTTGCAACAGTGTACTTGAGAGGCTCTGCGACCAGCGGCCGGGCAATCGCAGGATGCATGAGTAGCCGGCGTAGAAGTGGTTTTGAAAGGACACGACTTTAGTCGTGCCGCAGGTTTTCCCCAAAGTCTTGGGCTTTACAGGCTGCGGAAAACTCGATTTTGCCTTCAGTTTTGAAGGGGCATGGCTTCAACCGTGCCGATAAGATCAATCAGATCAGCGCTGGCTTTAGCCGCCGAGGGACGTATTTCAGCATTTTTGGCGAAATCCAGCCTTTTCCCGCAGCCTGTTCAGCCCCTGAGGGAAGGGTCTGACGCAGCCAAACTTGCCTCCGCGGCTAAGGTCGAGGTGGAAGTGGCGTTGTCAGCGGCACCACTAAAGTCGCGCCCTTCGAAAGGTCAGTCTTACTCGGTCCAGAACGTTCCTGTGATCGCCCTGCGAGCGGCGGCCGTCGCAACGGGCACGCGGCCGCCGCGCCCTATAATAAAAAATGGCTGGTTGCGCTCTGAAGCCCGCAGAGGGCTACAGGGTGCGCCCACAACACTACTTTTCCCCGGTGCCTCCCTTTGAATGACGCCATCATCATCCGCGGCGCGCGGACACACAATCTAAAGGACGTCAGCTGCGAGATTCCCCACGGCAAGCTGACGGTGGTCAGCGGTGTTTCGGGTTCCGGCAAGTCGTCGCTGGCCTTCGACACCATCTATGCCGAAGGTCAGCGGCGCTATGTCGAGTCGCTCTCTGCCTATGCCCGGCAGTTTCTGGAGCGCATCGAGAAGCCCGACGTGGATCTGATCGACGGACTGGCCCCGGCGATTGCCATCAAGCAGAAGAACAGCACGCGCAATCCTCGCTCAACGGTTGCCACCGCCACCGAAATTTATGACTACCTGCGCCTGCTCTATGCGCGCTGCGGAACCGTGCATTGCGTGTTGTGCGACGGGCTGGTCAAGCGCGATTCGATGGACGAGCTGGCGGAGGCGATTCTGGCTTTGGGCGAAGGAACGCGGCTGAACGCGCTGTTTCCGGTTCGCCACAACTTGCCGGTCGAACCCGCAGCTGAGGTCAAGCCAAAACGCGTGACCAAGGCTAGCGCCAAGTCGGCGGCCAAGACCCCCGCGGTGGAGTCGCCGATCTCCGAATCCCTGAAAGCGCGTCTCGTCGAACTGCGACAGTCTGGGTTCAATCGCCTGTATCAACAGGGAACCATTGTGGAGTTCTCGACCCCCGAATCTTTGCTGGAGCTTGATTTCACGCTCCCGGTCTTTGTCTTGCTGGACCGCGTAGTGGTGAACGAAGACAACCGCGCCCGCATTGTGGACGCCGCCGAAATCGCCTATCGCGAAGCGGGAGAAGTGATCTTCGAAGAGGTTCCGCGAGATGAAAAGGCGGAACGACGTCGCCACCGCTTTTCCGGAGCCTTCGAGTGCAAGAGCTGCCACCAGCCGGGCAAGGAGCCCGAGCCGCGCCTCTTCAGTTTCAATAACCCTTTCGGGGCGTGTCCCCGTTGCCAGGGGTTTGGCAACACAGTGGATTTCGACCTGAATCTGGTGATCCCCGACAAAGGACTCAGCCTCGCCGGAGGAGCAATCGACCCCTGGAATCGTCCCAAGTACCGCCCCTGGTACAGCGACTTGAAGAAGCAGGCGGCGGCGCTGGAAATCCCGCTCGACGTGCCCTGGAACGATCTGGCCGAGAGTGTACGCGAGACGATTCTGCGTGGCAAGGGCAGTTTCGTCGGCATCTATGGCTTTTTTGCCGAGATGGAGCGCAAGAAATACAAGCTCCATGTGCGCGTGATGCTGAGCAAATATCGCGGCTATGCCGAATGCCCCGACTGTCGCGGCCAGCGTCTACGGGCCGAGGCTCGTAGCGTGCGCATCAACGGCCAGAACATCTGTCAGGCCACTGCGCTCACGATCTCCCAGGCTGTCCAGTTCTTCGGCTCGCTCAAACTTTCGGCGATGCAGGAAGAGATTGCCGGGCCGATCCTGGAAGAGGTTCGCCAGCGCCTCGGCTTTCTGGATGCCGTGGGTCTGGAGTACCTGACCCTCGACCGGCTGGCCTCGACGCTTTCTGGCGGGGAGGCGCAGCGCATTCAGTTGGCCACTTCGCTTGGGTCGCGGCTGGTGGGAGCGCTCTATGTTCTGGACGAACCCTCGATCGGGCTGCACACCCGGGATACCGCGCGCCTGATCCATATTCTGGAAGAGTTGCGCGACCTAGGCAACACCATTCTAGTAGTCGAGCACGATGCCGATGTGTTGCGCTCCGCCGACCATCTTCTCGATCTTGGTCCCGGAGCAGGAGAGTTTGGCGGGCATTTGCTCGCCGAAGGGAATCTGGCGGAGATCGAGGCCAACCCGAATTCCATCACGGGTCGCTATCTCTCCGGCAAAATCGCCATTCCGGTTCCTACGCGCCGTCGCATACCGGGCCGCGAGCGGCTGGTTTTGAAGGGGGCGCGGGTCAATAATCTGCATGGGCTGGATGTCGAAATCCCGCTGGGCCTGCTGGTTGCGATTACCGGGGTTTCGGGGTCAGGTAAATCGACACTGGTGCACCAGGTGCTGTTCCGGGCCGTCCAGCGCGCCCTGGGGCAAAGCGAAGGAGCGGATCCCTCCGGGGTTTTCAAATCCCTCGCGGGCGCGGAACGGCTCAACGATGTGGTGCTGGTGGATCAGACGCCCATTGGCCGTACCCCGCGCTCCAATCCGATTACCTACATCAAAGGATTCGATCTGGTCCGCGAGCTGTTTGCGTCGCAGCCCGAGGCGCGGCGACACGGGCTTACCCCCGGGCACTTTTCCTTCAACGTTCCGGGAGGCCGTTGCAATTCGTGCGAGGGAGACGGGACGGTAACGGTCGAGATGCAGTTTCTGGCCGATGTCGAGCTGCCCTGCGAGGATTGCAATGGGACGCGCTATCAGACAAAAGTCCTGGAGATTCAATACAAGGGCAAGAACATCCATGACGTTCTGCAGATGACGGTAAAAGAGGCGCTGCGCTTCTTCGCCGGGCAGACCCGGTTGATGGAGAAGCTGGCCGTGCTCGACGAGATCGGTCTTGGCTATCTGCGTCTGGGCCAATCGGCGACCACGCTTTCGGGAGGCGAGGCGCAGCGCGTCAAGCTTGCCGCCCACCTGTCGCAGGTGCGCGCAGCCAACGCCACTGCCAAGCCCTCGCAGGCGAGCCGCGTCCTGTATATTCTGGACGAACCCACGACGGGCCTGCACTTCGACGATGTTTCCAAACTGTTGACCGCTTTCCGCAAGCTACTGGACGGGGGCGGATCGCTGATCGTGATCGAACACAATCTGGACGTGATCAAGAGCGCGGATTGGGTGATCGATCTGGGGCCTGAAGGCGGGGAAGGCGGAGGACGGATTGTTGCGGAAGGCCCGCCGGAAGAGATCGCCGCCAATCTCCATTCGCATACCGGAAAGTGGCTGGCCGGTGTGTTGTGACGAGGCTTCCAGGAGCGGAAACGCCCGCTCGCCCCTCTCCGCATGGATTGGGCGCGGGCCTCTTCAGATGGGTGTCGAGTGCAGGGCAATCGCAGGAACGATTTGGACCTGCGAAGACCGGATTTTGAAAGGGCACGACTCCAGTCGTGCCGCTCACAATACCGCTTTTCCCTCGGCTTTACAGGCTGCGGAAAACTCAATTTTGCCATTAGTTTTGAAGGGGCATGGCTTTAGCCGTGCCGATAAGGTCAATCAAATCAGCGTTGGCTTTAGCCGCCGAGGGACGTACTTCAGGGTCTTTGGCGAAATACAGCCTTTTCCGCAGCCTGTTTAGCTTCTGCCACCGGGTCTAAGCCCTCCGCCTTTCAGGCGGAGAGCTTCCAGCATCTGTGCTGGATAATGGTTAGATGGTCGAGTACAGGGAGAATTCACACTCGGTTTG
>Ga0302320_10000310_pt1 | contig 113046 bp, 99 predicted proteins | sample Bog_T0_3_FD_202130 | JGI IMG/M metagenome (GOLD analysis project Ga0302320, IMG submission 202130) | Peat permafrost microbial communities from Stordalen Mire near Abisko, Sweden - Bog_T0_3 | ecosystem: Environmental > Terrestrial > Soil > Wetlands > Peat | place: Sweden: Abisko, Stordalen... | reverse complement strand
CACTCGCGGGTAGTGGATGACCTCGGGGAAGAAGGGAAGGGAGAAGCGGATGAGTCCGTATGTCCCCATCTTCAGCAGAACGCCTGCAAGGATGACTGAGCCCGCAGTGGGTGCCTCCACGTGTGCATCCGGCAGCCACGTGTGGAAGGGGAACATTGGAACCTTGATCGCAAATGCCAGGAAGAATCCGAAGAACAGAATCACCGCCGCAGTGGTGCCGTAATACTGCGGAATGAGCGGAGCGGTCTGATAGAGCTCCTGGATGCTGAAGGTGTAAATGCCTGTTCTCGCGTGGTGGAAGAAGTACAGGAACAGCACGCTCAACAGCATGAGTACTGAGCCCAGCAGCGTGTAGAGAAAGAACTTGATGGCCGCGTAGAGCCTGCGCGGACCGCCCCAGATTCCGATCAGCAGGTACATCGGCACCAGCATGGCTTCCCAGAACATGAAGAACAGGAAGAAGTCGAGCGACATGAAGACGCCAAGCATGCCGGTCTGCAACAGCAGGAACCATGCGTAATATTCCTTCACGCGATCCTCAATCGCTGTCCAGGAAGACAGGATTGAAATGGCGCCTAGGAACGTGGTCAACATAATCAGCAGGAATGAGATGCCATCGATGCCCAGGTAGTATCCAGCGCCAATCGTCGGAATCCAAGTGTCAGGAGCGCCCTCCATAAACTTGAAGCCAGGACGGTCTTTCACCGCCCAGAACCACGAGACGAGCGGCAGCGACACAACGAAGCCAAGAATGGCGAAGATGTTGGCCACCCAGCGAATTGCCGTCTTGTTCCCGCCGGGAACCAGCATGAGAACGACGGCACCCACTAGCGGCGTAAACAATATGATCGAGAGAATGTGGTTGTACATTTAGTCCGTTCCTGCGGAGTTCTCCGCAACCATTTACCCCTACCGGAGCACGTAGTACCAAAGCAATCCTGCAACGCCAAAGACCATGACAAGCGCGTACCACTGCAGCAGTCCTGCCTGCACCAATCGCGCCGGATACGAAAGCAGGCGAACGACGACTGCGGGGCCGTTCACGCAAATTCCGTCAACGATCCACTTATCCCACCAGGACGAAACGCTTCCGAGTGCGCGCGTAAGCCAGCCAACTTCATTCACGCCACCGTCAATGAAGCCCGAGTCCACCTTCCAGAGCGCTTCTCCGGCTCCGATCGCACCAAGGCGTACTGGGCCGATCTTGGTGCGTCCGGTGAAGAGCTTGTCGTAGAGTTCATCGACGTAATACTTGTTGAGCATAGTGCGATAGAGAGGAGGCGCGACCTCGTTGATCGGCTCACGAACTTCGGCACCGCTGACCGCGTAAGCGCGGCGTGCGCTCCACCATCCGGCACCGGCGGCGGCGATTGAAAGCGCCATCAGGATGTACTCGCTGGGTGAGCCTTCCTCGCCGTTGCCTTCCGTAGCAGCTGACGGTTCCGCAACGGCTGCGTTCTCCGAAGGATTCTCAAAGACTGGAGCAAGGAAATGCTCGAAGCGATTCGTGTCACCATGGAGCCCGACGAAGCGCGCCAAACTGGGCGACACGCCGAGATACCCGGCGAAGATCGCGCAGAAGGCGAGCACGACGAGAGGCACGGTCATCGACTTTGGCGACTCATGAACATGATGTTCCACCTCATGCGACATGCGCGAGCTGCCGAAGAACGTGAGGAAGATAAGCCGGAACATGTAAAACGAGGTCATCAGTGCCGTAGCGAACGCCACATACCACAAAATCCGGAACTCACCATTATGAGCAGACCAGGCCTGCCACAGAATCTCGTCCTTGGAGAAGAAGCCCGCAAGGCCGGGAATTCCGGCAATGGCCAAAGTGCCAATGAGCATGGTCAGGTAGGTCGTTGGAATCTTCTTGCGCAGGTTGCCCATGAAGCGCATATCCTGCTGTCCGCCCATCGCATGGATCACCGAGCCTGATCCGAGGAAGAGCAGCGCCTTGAAAAACGCGTGGGTGAAAACGTGAAAGACTCCGGCAGTGAAAGCCCCAACGCCGAGCGCAAGGAACATGTAGCCGAGCTGTGAGACCGTGGAATAGGCGAGCACGCGCTTGATGTCATTCTGTACCAGGCCGATGGATGCCGCAAAGATCGCGGTCAAGGCCCCGATGACGGCTACCACTTTCATTGTTTCGGGGGCGAGCACAAAGAGCGCGTTCGAGCGCGCCACCATGTATACGCCCGCCGTTACCATGGTCGCCGCATGGATCAGCGCGGAGACAGGGGTTGGGCCCTCCATTGCGTCCGGTAGCCAGACGTAGAGCGGAATCTGTGCCGACTTGCCACAGGCGCCGACGAACAGCAGCAGCGTCGCCGCGGTAATAATTCCGGTTCCCATCAGAGTCGCCGACTGTGCCCGCGCCAATTCGGTAACGCGGACAAAGTCAAAGGTTCCGAAGAGCCAGAATATGGTGAGCGAGCCGAGTATCACGCCAGCATCGCCAATACGGTTTGTGATGAAAGCCTTGTTCGCTGCCGTCGAAGCCGAGTGCTTATGAAAGTAGAAGCCAATGAGCAGATAGGAGCACAGGCCCACACCCTCCCAGCCAACGAACATCATCAGGTAGTTATTCGCCAGGATGAGCGTGAGCATGGAGAACATGAAGAGGTTCAAGTATCCGAAGAAGCGGTAGTAGCCACCTTCGTGCGCCATGTAGCCCGTACTGTAGATGTGGATAAGCGTGCCGACGCCGGTTACAAACAGCAGCCATACGCAACTCAGTGGGTCAAGCAACACGCCCGCTTTGACAACGAACTCCGCCGTGCCTCCACCGTGCAACGTGTACAGCATTTTGCCGCCGTCACTGCCAAGCCAGGTGAAAAGATTGTGCGTGTAATAAGGCAGTCCGCTGTGCGTGAATTGCCACACGGCCAGCAACGTCCACACAAATGTCAGTGCAACCGCGCCCACGCAGCAGAAGTTCACAACGCTCTTCGGCAACCGCCTCCCAAAGAGCAGCATGATTGCCGCTCCTAAAGCGGGTATCAGCGGAACAATCCAGATATTTTCAAGAAAGAACATTTCAGCTCTCAGTTTCGCCTGCCTGATTTGTAGCGCTCACCACTTCAGTAGATCCACTTCATCCATGTTCACCGTCGTCCGGTTACGGAAGAACGCGATCAGGATTCCAAGTCCCACCGCTGCTTCAGCGGCGGCATCGGCCGCGATGAAAAGAGCGAAGACCTGTCCATGCAGTCCGTAGAGACGGGAGAACGCCAGCAGGTTCAGATTGATCGCGCTGAGCATCAACTCGATCGACATGAAGATAATGACCACGTTACGTCGAGTGATGACGCCGACCATTCCAATAAGGAAGAGAATGGCGCCCACCAATACGTAGTGCAAGGTTCCAATTTCCAGCATGCTCACACTCTCCTTTTCGCCATCACTACGGCACCAACCACCGCCACCAAAAGGAGAACGGAGGCGATCTCAAAGGGGAACATGTAATAGCCAGTGTTGCGGCCATAAAGAAGTAATCCGATTTCCTGCACGTTGCTTTGTTCCGGGTGATTGACAATGTGCTGCGGAAGGCTGGCGGCACCGCGCACCAGCGCCCCAATCATCAACAGGGCGAGCACCACAGTCGCTATCAACCCAACCAGCCATTGCCGGTTCAACATCTTTTCCACGTAGAGATGCTGAATGTTTACCAGCATCATTACAAACAGGAACATGACGAGAATGCCGCCTGCATAAAGCACAATCTGGACGGCAGCCATGAACGGCGCATAGAGCATCAGGTAAAGCCCTGCACTTGCCAGCAGGGTCACGATGAGCGCCAGTGCCGAATGTACGGGGTTGATCTTCGTGACCATGATGATCGCGCTGAGGATCGCAATGCCCGACAGAAAGTAAAAGAAAAACGGAGTCGCGACCGGTGTCATTTCTCGAAAACCTTTCCCTGAACTCCCTGCTCCAGTTGGGTTTTGTCCAACTGCATTCCTTCTCGTGTATAGAGCGCAAGCTCGTAGCCGGGTGAGAGGGTCAACGCATCAGAGTTACAAGCCTCTTCGCACAATCCGCAAAACATGCAGCGGCTCAAGTCGTAATCGAACCCGGTGAGCACTTTTTTCTTTGTCTCGGGATCGCGCAGGCTTTCGACCTTGATCAGTTTCTCCGGGCACGCCAGCGCGCAGGCTCCGCACGCAATACACAGAGGCTTGCCATTTTCATCGTTCAGCAGACGGGGCTGTCCCCGGAATCGGTCGGAGATTTCAGGACGCTGCATTGGGTATTGCTCGGTCACCAGGTCGGCCGGATTCTGATGCCGGAACGTCACCCACATTCCCTCGAGCAGATCTATCAGAAAAAACTTGCGTAGCATTTCGGTGATTTTCATCGGCCTTACCTCCATACCAGGGCGAGCAACTCATGTCGAACGCCAATCATGGCCGTCAGAATGACTACGCCAATCGAAATTGGGAGCAGCACCTTCCATCCAATTGTCATTAATTGATCAAAACGATAGCGGGGAAAGGTGGTGCGGTACCAGATGTAGAGATACATGAAGAAGCCGGCTTTGATGCAGAACCAGTAGATGTCCTGAACGCGCACGCGCACGCCCGGCAGCAGCATCACCAGGCCTATCGCGCCGAGTACGCAACCAAATCCTGCAAGCCCCAGCGCCTCTTTCCGCATGGCTCGAATTTTCGGCATGCGCGTGAAGTAGAACAAACATAGAGCTGAGAGCAGCAGGAAGGTAATGCCGGGAACCAGCGAAAATGCGATGTCCCAGGTCTTGCCGCCCAGCAGGTTCGGAAACGGGCGAAGCCATCCGCCAAGCCACAGCGTGGTGGCAATCGCGCTTACTGACATCATGCTGGCGTACTCAGCCAGAAAGAAGAGCGACCAGCGAAAGCCGCTGTATTCAGTAAGGAACCCGGCAACCAGTTCGCTCTCGGCTTCCGGAAGATCGAAGGGCGCTCGATTGGTTTCTGCCACCATCGCGATGGCGAAGACACCGAGAGCGGTAAGTCCAACGGGAAAGAACGAGAACGCAAACCAGGTGCGCTGTTGCAACTGGGCCTGCACGATTCCAATCATGCTCAGGGTTCCAGTGCCGGTGGCCATGCTGGTCATCATCACAGCCGATACCACCGTCATGCTCATTGCGATTTCGTAGGAAACCATCTGCGCTCCCGAGCGCAGACTGCCCATCAGCGGATAGTGCGAGTTGGAGGCCCAGCCCGCCATGATCACACCCAGCACTCCGACTGACGAAACGCCGAGCATAAACAGAATGCCGATGTTCATGTCCGTGATGGCATGAGTGCGCCCGAACGGAACAACAATGAATCCGCAGAAGGCAGTCATCACCACGCAGACCGGAGCAAACCAGAAGACAATCTTGTCGGCGTTTGTCGGCATCAAGTCTTCCTTGATAATCAACTTGAGCGCGTCGGCCAGCGGTTGCAGCAGTCCGTGCGGTCCAACGCGCATGGGGCCGATGCGCACCTGCATGTGCGCCATGACCTTGCGCTCGAACCAGTTCATGAAGATTACGCCCACTGAGATCCCGGCGAAGACCAGAAGGACATAGACGGTCACCCAGAACAGACTGCCATCCTCGCCTGGCGTCACGTTTGAGTGAAGGTATTGAAGGATGCTCGTAATCACCTGTCCACCTCTCCGAGCACGATGTCGAGCGTTCCGATAATTGCCACCACGTCAGCCACCAGGCTCCCTTTCGCCATCTTCTCCAGTGCTTGCAGGTTGATGAATGAGGGCGGTCGCACGCGCACACGATAGGGCTGGGCGGTGCCGTCACTCACCAGGAAGTAGCCGAGTTCGCCCTTGGGCGCCTCGATGCTCACATAGACCTCACCCACGGGAGGCTTGATCACCTTTGGTACCTTCGCGATGATCGGGCCTTCCATCAGCCCTTCCATGGCCTGACGAACAATGCGGATCGACTGGCGCATCTCCTCGACGCGAACCATGTACCGGTCAAAGGTGTCGCCCGCCGTGCCGATAGGAATATCGAAGTCAAAATCTTCGTAGGACGAATACGGCTGCCTCTTGCGTAGATCCCACTTCACTCCGCTGGCGCGCAGCACCGGACCGGTAATTGAGTATGCAACGCAATCTTCAGCAGAAATGTATCCAACATTCTTGGTGCGCTGCAGCCAGATACGGTTTCCGGTAATGAGGTCGCGATACTCGTCGATCTTGGGTCCGAGGTCGTCGCAGATATGCAGCACCTCTTCGGCAAACCCTGCGTATGCATCCCAGCGGCAGCCGCCGATTCGGAAGGCGTGAGTGGTCAGGCGGGCGCCGCAGTATTTTTCGAAGACGTTGAGGATATCTTCTCGGTCCCTGAAGGCATAGAACAAGGGTGTCACCGCGCCGATATCCAGCACGTGCGTGCCCAGCCACACCTGGTGACTTGCGATCCGGCACAATTCCGTAAGAATCACGCGCAGATACTGCGCGCGCTTTGGAACCTCTACGCCGAGCAACTTCTCCACTGCCAGGCAGTAACCCATGCTGTTGGAGACGGCGGCGGTGTAGTCCAGGCGATCAACGAACGGGCCAAACTGAGCCCACGTGCGGTTCTCTGCAATCTTCTCAATGCCACGGTGCAGATAACCAATCACGCATTCGAGGCCGTTCACCTTCTCGCCATCCAGCTTCAGAATGACGCGCAGCACGCCGTGAGTGGACGGGTGCTGCGGCCCCATGTTCAGCACTAATTCGTTGGAATCCAGGAATGTGCGCCCTGGCTCTTTTTCTTCCTCTAGCGAATCGTAAAACTGGTTATCGCTCATTGTCCGCTCTCGATCCCCAGGTTCTTGCGCACCCATCCTTCATCCTGCTGGTGAGGGCCGTAGTCTTTGCGCAGCGGGTGTCCCGTCCATTCCTCCGGCAGCAGTATGCGCCGCAGGTCAGGATGCCCGGCAAAGCGGACTCCAAACATGTCATAAACCTCTCGCTCCATCCAGTTGGCTCCAACCCAGCGGTCGGTAAGTGTGGGGACCGCTTCGCCATCCGCAAAGCGCGCTTTCACGCGCACGCGTTCATTCGCAGACATCGAGTGCAGAATCCAGACCATCTCGAAAGGCAACTCATCTTTTGGATAGTGAACAGCAGTCAAGTCGGTCAGGCTGGTGTAATCAGATTGTTCGTAAAGATTGAGCAGAACGTCGTGGCATACCGAGCGGTCGACGACGATGTAATTCTGGCCGGCAAAGGTGGTCGCGTTACAGATTCGATCGCCGTATGCGGTCCTCAGTTGCTGCACCAACGTGCTTTCCCACGGCACTGGCGCGGGCTTGGTTGATGCGGCAGGTACTGCCGCGACCGGTGCCGGAGCGGCAGGCGCCTTCTCCGGAACTGGATTTCCCTCAGGTACTTCGGGCATTCGTATTACCCCACATTCCGTAGCTCAAAGCCATCATTCAAGCTACGTCTTCGCACTGCGATTTTCGATAAACAAAATCTCTTTCCGTCCACAAGTTAGATCCACTCCAGCGCGCCCTTCTTCCAAACCCAAGCGAAGCCAAGCACCAGGATGCCTAGGAAGACAAACATTTCCGCGAATCCATATGCTCCAAGGTGTTTGAATTGGACGGCCCACGGGAACAGGAAGATTGTTTCTACGTCAAATACCACAAATAGAATGGCAACAATATAAAAACGTACCGTGTAGCGTTGCCGCGAGTTCTCCTCGGCCTCAATGCCGCACTCGTAAGCCATCCCCTTGACCTTCTCGGGATTGTGAGGACGCACGATATTGGCGACAACAAGTGTTCCTGCAGCTACCAGAAACGCTACAACCAGAAAGACGAAAATCGGAATATAGTTCTGCGGCATAAGATCTTCGGCACCCCATGGCCGTTCAATCCAGCACTGCCTGATACCTGGTTTTCCCCACACGCTTGCTACATCTGCATCATCCATCAGTTCAATACGCCAATGGAGAATTGTTGAGTTAATGTAGTTCGGAAAGCCCACACCAATCTGTGATTTTCGTCACAGATTTACAGCGACAACTCTTTGCGTGATCGCCAGCACTGCGGCTTTCTGAAGTATCTTCCGCACCCGTGACACGCGCCCCATTAAAGAAACAGATTTTCAAATGGAGGATTTACCGAATAGAGTACTACAGCACGGGTGAGAATGGGATTCGATTTTTTCGCCACTGGCAGCCGCGGCGCGAAAAATGTAGGATGTAGCGCTGGCGCCGAGCTGGAACCCATACACTGCGAGGAAAACCATGGCAGACGCGAATGAGGATCTGAGGACGGAGTTTAACCAGTGGGCCTCGCAGGGTCGCGGGGAAGAGATGGAGGCTCATCACACGAGCATCGCCCGACAGACAATTGCACAAATGGCCCTGAGACCTGGGGATCGTGTGCTGGACCTTGGATGCGGCGCAGGATGGGCAACTCGCCTGTTGGCCCGGGCCGTGGAAGGCGGGCCGGGAATGGCCGTCGGCCAGGATATTTCCGATGAGATGATTGCGCGCGCGCGCGCCGCTTCCGTGGATATCGACAACGTGCTCTTTGCCGTAGGTGCGGCCGACGAGATCCCCTGGCGCGATGAATATTTCGAAAAGGTTCTTTCCATCGAGAGTTTCTATTACTACCCTGACCAGGAAGCAGTGTTGCGCGAACTCAATCGCGTCCTCGTCCCTGGCGGCACACTGTTTATCCTCATCAATCTCTACAAGGAGAATCCGTACTCTCTGCGCTGGGTAGAGCAGTTAAAGGTTTCAGTGCATGCGCGGTCAGAGGTCGAGTATGAGGCAATGTTGCGCTCGCAGGGCTTTGCGGAAATCGTTGTCGAGCACGTCCCTGACCTGACAGAAACACCGGATGAGTACAGTGGCACTTGGTTTGCGAATGCAACCGAGTTGCGGGAGTTCAAGCGAATTGGCGCTCTTTTGCTGATGGCGCGCAAGCCTGAAACTCAGGCAGGGAAATGATCTGGGGTACAATGCTTGCAACCGGGGGCAATTCACAATATCTGTGACGGAAATCACCGACCGATGGTTCTCCGGTGAATCATTCTTGCGGGAACGCTTCTTTGTGGGGGTGGCATGAGCTGGATCGACGACCGTTTTGAAAACAATTTCATGGTTAGCACGGTGGACTATGTCTTCAACTGGGCGCGCAAATCCGCCATCTGGCCCATGACCTTTGGTCTCGCCTGCTGTGCCATTGAGATGATCGCTTCTTCCACCTCGCGCTTTGATATCGCGCGCTTTGGCTCCGAGGTTTTCCGTCCCAGTCCCCGCCAGAGCGATCTGATGATTGTTGCTGGTACCGTGAGCTTGAAGATGGCTCCTGTGGTGCAGCGCATCTACGCGCAAATGCCGGATCCGAAGTGGGTCATCGCCATGGGGGCATGCGCCTCCGTTGGCGGTCCGTTTAACTCCTATTCGGTGCTGCAAGGCGTGGATAAGATTCTTCCGGTTGACGTGTACGTGGTTGGGTGCCCCCCAAGACCGGAGAACCTCTTTTACGGATTGATGAAATTGCAGGACAAGATCGATCAGATGTCGATTGCTCGCCGTCCTACGGCAGTTCGGTTGAAGGAAGAGATGGCGGAAGAGTTTGCCAGGCAAATGACCGTCACTCAATCCATCCGCGAGGGCTCAGTGACCGCGATTGAAAAGCCGCCCTCTCTATAGATTTTCAAACGCAATTCCTTGCGCATTGCGTGTCGTCACTGCATGATGTGATGCCCATCACTTCCATGCAGGCCGCAAAGCACCAAAATGCTTGGCAAGGTGAGGAGGCAAAATGGCCCGTGGGTCCGTTTCAATTGTAGTTGAACGATGTAAAGCGTGTGGTTTTTGCGTTGAGTTCTGTCCAAGTAAGGTGCTTGCACTTTCTGACGCCTTTAACTCCAAGGGATATCACCCCCCTCATGCAACAACCCCTGAAAAATGCACCGGATGTGATCTCTGTGGGATGTATTGCCCAGATTTCGCGATTCATGGATTCCGCACAGACAAAACTGCCGCCGCTGCGGCAACAGAAGTAGAGAAGGAGTCGGGCGATGCATGCTGACCCAGTAGGCGTCCTTACCGGCGCACATTTTCTGGACGGCGATCACGCCGCCTGTGAGGGAGCCATTGCCGCCGGAGCGCGTTTCTCCGCCGGATACCCGATTACGCCCTCCACTGAAGTCGTAGAGCGCTTCTCGCAGCGCGCTCCCAAGATCGGTGCCACGTTTATCCAGATGGAAGATGAACTCGCGGCCTCCATCACAATTCTCGGCGCGGTCTGGGGCGGAGTGAAGGCTTTCACCGTCACTTCCGGACCTGGTTTTTCGCTGATGATGGAACACATCGGATATGCGGTGATGACCGAGACCCCTTGCGTATTCATCGATGTGCAGCGCGGTGGTCCCTCCACAGGATTGCCCACCCTTCCCGCGCAGGCCGACATGATGCAGGTGAAGTGGGGCTCCCACGGCGATTACGAAATCATTGCCCTGTGCCCAAATTCTCCTCAGGAATGTTTCGATTTGACGATCAAGGCCTTCAACTATTCGGAGCAGTACCGCGTACCGGTATTCGTGATGATGGATGAAGTGGTCGGGCACATGACGGAAAAGGTTGTCATTCCCGCGGCGGAAGACATTGAAATTGTTCCCCGGCGCTGGACCAGCAAGGACAAGAGCACATTCCAACTCTTTGCGCCGTGCGGTGAAGAACAGATCCCTGAGATGGCAAAGGCGGGAGATGGATACAAGGTGCATGTCACCGGCTTAACCCATAATGAGAAGGGTTACCCTGACATGACCCCGGTCGTGCAGGAGAGAATGGTGAAGCGTCTGGTCACCAAGATTCGCGACAATGCAGAGAAAATCTGCATTACCGAAGAGATTGATATCGAAGGTGCCGATGTCGTTGTGGTCAGCTATGGAATCACCTCGCGGGTTGCTCAACGTGCCATCGAAACTGCGCGCGCCGAAGGCCTCAAGGTCGGCAGCCTTCGATTGATCACCGCGTGGCCTTTCCCCGAGCACGTCATTCGCGCAATTGCTCCAAAGGTGAAGGGATTCGTCGTCGCCGAACTTAACCTGGGCCAGATGGTTCGAGAGGTGGAACGCTGCGCCGGTGGACAGTGCCGCGTGAAGCTCGTCGGCCATGCAGGCGGTACCGTACACAAGCCGGAAGAGATTCTAAAGGCCATCCAGGGGGTGGTGCGATGAGTACGCCTGTGGTTACCATAACGACGCCGGAGAATCCGGTCGAAGATTTCATGCGCACAGACCGCATGCCCCACATCTGGTGTCCGGGATGCGGCATCGGCACCACCGTGAACTGCTTCACTCGCGCCCTGATTGATTCCAAGACAGACCTCGACAAGCTGAGCATCGTGAGCGGAATCGGCTGCACGGGACGAGTTGCCGGATACGTAAACCTCGACTCATTTCACACCACGCACGGCCGCGCCATCCCCTTCGCAACCGGACTGAAGCTTGCGAGCCCGGACATGACCGTGGTCGTATATAGCGGCGATGGCGACTTGTTCGCCATCGGTGGCAATCACTTGATCCACGCCGCCCGTCGCAATCTGGACATCAAGGTGATCTGCGTGAACAACCTGACGTATGCCATGACCGGTGGCCAGACCGGGCCAGCAACGCCACTCGACGTCATCACTGCCACCGCAGCCTACGGAACGTATGATCCTCCATTTAACCTGCCTCAGTTGGTCGATGCCGCGGGCGCGGTCTACGTCGCGCGCTGGACGACATTCCACGTAAAGCAGCTTGCACGCTCCATGGCTGAGATGTTCAAGAAGAAGGGCTTCGGATTCATCGAGGTTATTTCTCCCTGTCCAACTCTTTACCAGCGTCGCAATAAAATGGGCGATGGTCTGGACACCATGAAGTTTTACAAGCAAGTTTCCAAAATCAAGCATGGAACGCCAACCAATGAAGTGGGACTCACGAAGAGCGGCGAGATTATCTGCGGCAAGTTTGTGGATCGCGAACGTCCTGACTTCTCAACCATGATGCACGCGCATCTTGAGCATGAACTTGGCGCAAAGTACATTCCGGCGGAGGCACCCGTATGCAGCTAACTGAAATTCGTATCGCGGGCTTTGGCGGTCAGGGCGTCATCATGTGCGCCAGCGTGATTGGCCGGGCCGCATCCATTGTGGAGAACGGATATGCCACCATGACTCAGAACTTCGGTCCTGAGGCGCGCGGCGGAGCCTGTTCGGCGCAGCTTATCCTCTCGCCAACTCAGATTCTTTACCCCTACGTCGTGAAGCCGGATCTGATGGTTCTGATGTCGCAGGAGGCGTACGTAAAGTTCGCCAAAGACATCAAGCCGGGCGGCACGTTGATCGTCGAACAAGATCTCGTGCGGGTGCAGGAACTCAATGTGCCTGACGTCCGGGTCTTCGCGATTCCCGCAACCCGCATTGCCGAAGACCTCGGCAAGCGCATGGTGCAGAACGTAGTGATGACTGGATTCTTCGGCGCCATCTCCGGACTGCTTCAGCGCGACTCGCTGCGCAAGGCAATCGAGGATTCAGTGCCGGCAGCGTTTGCGGAACTCAATCGCAAGGCGTTCGACGCAGGATACGAATACGGACTGAAGCACCTGGAAACCGGCGCCATGGAGCTGGGAGAAGAAGACCCAGTTTCAGTTTCCGAGTAGTAGTCAGCAAATCATCCAACCAGGCAAAGCCCCGGCCTCCCGGGGCTTTCGCATGTACTCACCGCCCACGTGCCAAGTGGCTGGAGTTGACTCGCAGAGTGTGGCACAATTGTCAGGACGCAATAGACACGCCGTTCTGATAGGTTCAGACGGGCATCGAACCAACTGCCGAACGCGTTTTGCGGGGATGGTGAAATGGCAGACACACTAGCCTTAGGAGCTAGCGCCGCAAGGCATGGGGGTTCAAGTCCCCCTCCCCGCACCACAACCTCAAACAGAAAGGCCGGTCGCGGAGACCGGCCTTTCTGTTTACGATCCGCTTCCTCTAGAACGCGCTCCAACTGAATTCATCCACATGCAGAGTGCCCGTAACCGGCGTAGGAGGGGTGCTTCCGGTGTTTACATTCCAGTGCTGGTTCACGAGGCTCGTATCGTAAATCACGTGGCCGCTTCCCTGGAAGTTTGCTGTCTTGGACACAAGCGCGCCGTACAGGCCGGCGTTGCCAGTTATCGTAACGGGAGAGTTCGGCGCATAGATCGTTGCAAACATATTCGCCCCGGCGTTCAGCGTAGTTGGCTTCGTACCTGCGTACACAAAAGTCAAATTCGCCGGAGCTCCTCCGTTGTTCGCTACAATTCCACCGCTATCCGTTAGCGGAGTCGTGGCTGTGCCGTTATCCAGAATGTTGATAACCACGCTGCCGGTTGTTGGAATATTGATTGTGGCTCCGGATGTAATGTTCAGGCTGTCCATATTGTAGGTGCCTGCCGACAAAGTGATCACCGCGCATGAAGCGAATGTGACTGTGCCGAAATTTGCCGGTCCCGCTCCAGCAGTACCGTCAGCGTTCGTGCTCGGGGGAATTGCAATTTGACATGCGTTGGTGTTTACGCCATAGCCGCTCCCGTTCCCGCCCGCGCAAATTCCCCGATAGCCGGTGCAAGCTGCAGTGTTTACGGCCACCGAGGGCATGATGGGAGTGGGGTACGAGGGTGCCGGGCTGGGAAGAGCATACGTTTTTTGCGAGCACGAACTGGAACTCGCAGCAGTGCAGCCTACGCTTGAGCCGCTATTGTCCTCGTACACCGCCCATTCTGTTCCACCTGTTGCTGTGCTGCATGGCGTCGGCGATCCATAGCTATAGGGCCCCGTCGAAGGCGCATTGAGCCCCGGCCACACCGGCCCTCCGGAGATGCCGTAAGTACCCGTTGCCCCCAGGTTGTAATAAGGCGTAAAAACGTTGCCGATGACGTAGGCACCATTGGTGATCGTAACGTTGCCGTTGGTGGCAACGTCGCCTCCAGCATTCGCGAGGGTAGGCGACGGATTGTTAAGTTGCGTCGAAGAATTGTAGCTGTTAGTGTACTGGCCGCCAGACATGGTGATCGCGCCGCATCCCGTGCCTGTTGCGAAAACGCCTGCGGTGTAGGTTGGAGATGTTCCCGAACTGGCCCCCCCTGCGGTGTATGTGACGACGTTATCAACAACCTCTATGATCTGTACCCGTGCCCTTCCCGAGTTGGTTACCGTGGTGCCCATCGACGCCAGCGATCCTTCGGAGACAATTTTCCAGCGCATCAGCCACTTGCCGTCCGTTCCCTGGGTGGCTGACAGTAGCTGCATTGCAACGTCGAACTGTGCGTTGCCGGAGATATTGGCGAAAGGAGTCTGCTTTACAGTCGTCGAAAAGTAATTCTGGAATGCGGTTTCCTGCGTGGAGTCGATCGCGCTGTAAGTGTCCGCATAGGGAGTCGAAGCCATCCCGGCAGTTGCCAGTATCAGGTTCGCACCGGCCGAGGTGGTCACGGGCATGGAGTTGAAATTGAAGGCGCTCGTCTTAAACGTGGAGGGCGGCGAATACTGAGTATTCACGTAATTCAGCGCCTGCTGGGCGCCAGCCTCGGCCATGTAGCGCGCCTGCGTTGTCGCACGGTAATTGGAAGATGTCCAAATCTCCGATTGCGTGGAGAACATCACTCCAACCGCCAGTGTGGAAATAATCACCAGGCAGACCAGCGCCATCATCAGCGCGATCCCGCTCTCACCGTTACGGCTGCTTGAGCGTTTATGCCCAACCTTGTGTCGAAGAAAAGTGCAGAGATTCGCATTTACCATGGGACGCTCGCTATTACGGTCGGATCAGGTTGCAGTTCCCCGTTGAGGTATTTAGTAAAAGTGCTGTTGGTTCCATCCTTGGCGGTGGCTGTATTGCACGCCGCAATATAAATATTATTTGCCGCGATAATATTGCGCGGCTGAATGTTCGAATAGCTCTTGGTAATGGAAATGGGCAGCGTCGCGCCTGTATCAACAAGCGTGGGAGTTTCTGTTGCCGTAATCGTGAAGCCGACTTGAGTCACCATGTTGATGGACACGTTGAGAGGGGGGAGTGCCACCGTCGAAGCCGGGCAAGCCGGCGCAGTGCTGGTTGTGTAGGTGAAGCTGCAAGCTGTTACGTTGTCAATCAGCGGATATGAAGTTGCAGTTAGCGTTGGAAGGCTCCATTCCGTGCGTGTCAAGCTTCCGGGAAATACCGTCGGGCAGGTGTACTTCACGGCGTACAGTCCATTGCCTGAGCCGTTGATGTCACCGTACATCGCCAATTTAGTTGCCGTGCTCTGTGCGTACACGATGCCGTCCGGAAATACCCCCATCGGATAGGCTGGGCGGCCCGTGGTATGCACCAGACCAAACGTGGCTGTGATCGTAGCTGAGGTGGAACCGTTTGTAGCGGTAAACGCTATGATCTGAATTGGATCCTGGTTTGCGCCGCCATCGACCTGCAGCCACTGTCCCACATAGAGCCCTGAACTGGTGCTGATGTTGACAGTCTGCGATCCGGTCGCCGTGATCGCAGAATTGATTGTGTAAGGCGCCCCGGCCGTCGTCACAATACCGTCTCCCTCCACGGTGGAGGCTTGCAATCCAGCCTGTCCAATCTCCTGTGCCATCAACTCCATGGTCGCGCGTAGACGCTGCTGCATCGTCGTGCGAACTTCTCCCATGCGATAGTTTCCTTGCAACTTGGACATTCCGCCCAGGACCGCACCCGAAAGAATCAGGAAGACCGCCATGCTGATCATCAACTCCAGCAGGGTGAAGCCACGCGATTTCCGGTTTGTAAACGTTCTCATGGAAGCTATCTCAGTACTGCTCTTTCATTGCGACCAACGTGGTAGAAGGAGCCAATGATTGAAATGCGTCTGCCGTGAACTGCGCCTGCACCAGAACCGTGATTGTCTTGATGTTCGTGGTTGTGTTGACTGTGATCGACCATTCGCGCACATAGAGCGCACCCGTCGAGGTTCCCGACACAACACCCGCCGCGGTGACGTAATCCACGTAGTTAGCTGTCGGCGAAGTGGTGCTCCCTCCGGCGGTCAGGCCCACACCGCCCGTCGGTGTTGTCGATGAGCCAACCGTATTGCTGCTCGTGTCCGGATATTGCAACGCCAACAACTGTTCCATCTTGTCTTGCGCGTATTCCGTGGTACGGGTCGCCTGGTCTCCCTGGCCTGAATTCTTCGCCGCCGCGACCACGAAAAGCGCCATCAAGCCGCCAATGCCCACAATCATGATCATCGAGGCGATCATCGCTTCCAGAACGGAAAAGCCGCGAGCCTTGCTCGTTCCTTGTTTCGTCTTCAGATTCCGTCTCAGGCTCATCTAGTATTCCCTCAGAACGCTGAAGCACGGAAGAGCGGGCTTTGGACACGCCACTGAGTCATTGCCGAACGCGTACACGTCGGGCCGTCCCGTCGTGTTCACCGCAATCGCAATCGCGGCGCCCGTTTGGTCTTCCAGGTAGAGTGCGTAATCCGATTTCAAATTGTTTCCCGAATCAATCGGCAGTCCACGCGAATTGAAGATGATCGCGGGGCTCCCGGCGGTCGACTCTGAATCGCCCTGGTACGGCGTGGGATTCTGATTAGGCGGATAGGTTGATACGGAGGACGACGCTGGAATCGCGAAACTGACTCCAGCCGAAAGATAGACCTTCTGGTTATCATTGTTCCACGCCGTGCCTTGATACGGCCAGGACTGAAGCTGGCAGTATGGTGGGCCGGACGTGGGAGCCGTAGTGCAGACGACCTGCGTATGCGCGAATTCCATAGACGCTCGCATTCGTGCCATGATCACCAGGTTTGCCATGGCGTTTGCGTCATTCCTCAAGCGATTCGGTCGAGATGCACTGAGGAAGACCGGCAATGCCACAGCCGTCAGAATGACCACCACTGCCGCCACCGTGACCATTTGCACCAGGGAGAATCCGCGCATATTTCGCGTGCGCGCCCGTGCCAACTCAGGAAGAGCGAGTCTCGTCGTCATGAGATGAACTGATTCTGCTTTCAATTTTAGTCTTGCCTCAGTTTAGTTCCTGAATCAGTACAATTGCCGAAAGTGTACCTTCAGCGTTAATGGTGGTCGTCTAATTCTGGTATCAGAGCACAATTCTGGACGTTTGGATTTCGTTAGTAAAGTTACCGAAGTGTCGAAATGCCCCTTGGTGGAATGTTACCCGCACCGTTGGAGTGGACCTTCGTAATGTGGCACACTAGCCTTAGCAATCTTGAAAGGCGTTCATGTCGCTGATTCAACCCTTCAGAGCATACCGGCCAAAGCCGGAGTTTGCGGCCCGCGTGGCCTCTGTTCCCTATGACGTCCTCAATACGGACGAGGCGCGCCAGTTGGCTCACGGCAATCCGTACTCGTTTCTGCACGTCTGCCGGCCTGAAATCGATCTCCCTGCAGGCACGGATGAGCATGATGATCGCGTCTACGCCACCGGTGCCGCGAATCTGAAGAAATTCGTTGCCAATGGCACACTCGCCCGCGAAGATGAGGATTCACTCTACGTCTATCAGCAGCGCATGGGAGAGCACGTTCAGGCCGGTCTGGTCGCGCTCTGTTCAGTTCGGGAGTACGAAGAGGATCGCATCAAGAAGCACGAATTCACGCGACGCGATAAGGAAGACGATCGCACCCGGCACGTCACCGAGCAGAACGCCAATGCCGAGCCGGTGTTTCTAACCTACCGAGCAGAGAAAGAGATCGATGCCATCGTGAACGGCGTTCGCTCCTCCGAGCCTCTGTATTCCATCACCACCCCGGATGGCATCGCTCATACCATCTGGAGAATCGCCGCCCCCCAGATGGTCGCAAGGTTGGTCGAACTATTCCGCGACGTCAAAGCGCTCTACATTGCCGACGGCCATCACCGCACGGCCTCCGCCGCTCGGTACGGTCAAGCCTGCCGGGCCCGGAATCCGCACCCAACTGGCAACGAACCGTATGAGTCCTTCATGGCCGTGGTCTTTCCTCATGATCAGCTCAAAATCCTCGATTACAATCGCCTCGTCAAAGACTTGAACGGCCTCACGCCGGATCAGTTCCTGGCCAAGGTCGGAGAGAAGTTCGAAGTAAGTTCCACCGGAAATCGCCAACCATCTCAGCCTGCGAGCTTCGGAATGTACCTGCAAGGGAAGTGGTACACCTTGACGGCACGTGCTGGAAGCTATCCCGCCGATGATCCGATCAAACGGCTTGACGTCAGCATTCTGCAGGACAACCTCCTCTCTCCGGTACTCGGCATTCGCGACCAGCGTACCGATACGAGGATCGACTTCGTCGGCGGAATTCGCGGCATGGACGAACTCGAACGCAGGGTGAAGGAAGGATTTGCCGTCGCCTTCTCGCTTTATCCGACATCATTGAACCAACTGATCGACGTAGCCGATGCCGGTCAGATCATGCCTCCCAAATCCACATGGTTTGAGCCGAAGCTGCGGTCGGGGCTGCTGGTTCGCATCTACGAGTAATGCGCCGAGGGCGCGGCAGAATTCGTCCGTCCGGCATTCTGCGGTGCTGATGACGTTGTGATTTGGCGGTTCTGTCGGCTGCCTGAAGGGGCAATTCCATATAGGATTTGTTAGAATTCTCTCCAAGCCCATCTTCCCGGGCGGTCCTATCCTAGCCGGCACATCGCGGCTCGCCGCACACACTCATCTTCAGGAGAAGGTCTCATGTTTCGTAAGACGCGTCTTTTTACACCGGGCCCAACGCCGTTGCTTCCAGCAGGCCAGTTTGCCATGGCAGCCGCAGATCTTCACCACCGTACGCCTGAGTTCCGCGCGCTTTACCTCAAAGTTCTGGCGCAGTTGAAGGTCTTCATCGGAACCAGCAATGACGTGGTTGTTCTCGCCTCATCCGGAACCGGAGCTATGGAAGCCGCGGTGAGCAATCTCACCAGCCCCGGCGACAAGGTCCTCGTCCTGAGTGCCGGAAAGTTCGGCGAGCGCTGGGTTTCTCTTGTTAAGGCATTCCATTGTGATGCCGTTGTCCTCTCGAAGCCTTACGGCCAGACGTTTCCCATCGCCGAAGTGAAGGCCCTCCTGACGCCAGACGTCAAAGCCGTCTTCGTGCAAGCCACGGAAACCTCTACCGGCGTGCGCCATGACGTGGCGGCCCTCGCCCGTTTGGTGAAGGGAACGGATGCGCTCCTCATTGTGGACGCCATCACCGGCCTCGGAACAACGACGTTTGATGTGGATGGCGACGGAATCGACGTGATCATCGGCGGCTCGCAAAAGGCGCTTATGATTCCTCCCGGCCTCGCCTATCTCGCGGCCAGCGAGCGCGCCTGGGCTCGCATGGAAACCAGCAAACAGCCTCGTTACTACTTCGACCTGCGCAAAGAGCGCAAGTCGTGTGCCAAGGGCGAAAGCGCCTACACACCCTCGGTCGCCCTCATCGCCGCCATGGGTGCGGCACTGGATTACCTCGAGCAGCAGGGAAGCGGCGACCTCGCCAAAGGCCGCGACCTCCTCGTGGCCAACGCCGAGTTAAGCGCCCTCTGCATGAGGAGCGCGGCAAAGGCGCTGGGGATGGAACTGTTTTCCTCCGCCCACTCGGCTGCGGTGACGGCCATCAAGGCTCCCCAGGGCATCACATCCAGCGATCTGGTCAAGGGATTCAAGAAGGAATTTGCTGGGGTGCTTTCCGACGGCCAGGGAGAGATGAAGGGCGAGATTTTGCGTGTCGCTCACATCGGATATCTCGATTATCTTGATTGCATTGCCATCATCGCCGGACTTGAGCAGGTCCTGGCCGCGCTCAAACCGGAGAGCTTCCAATTCGGCGACGGGCTTCGCGCCGCGCAACTCGTGTATGCAGAAGCGCGCCGGGGAGAGAAGCAGTGAAGATCGTCGTCGCGGAAAAAATCGCAGCTGCCGCCATGAAGGTGCTGGAGGCTATTCCGAATAGCTCGGTCGTCACCCCTGAGCAGTTCGCGCTTGACCCTGCGATTGCGATTTCAGACGCCGACGCCCTGATCGTCCGCTCCGCCGTGCAGGCCGATGCTGCGCTCATTGATGCCGCGCGTAACATTCGCGTCATTGGCCGGGCAGGAGTAGGTGTAGACAACATTGATGTTGACGTTGCAACCCGCCGCGGCATTGTCGTGATGAACGCGCCCGGTGCCAGCGCCGTTTCCGTGGCCGAACTTACCCTCGGACTGATGCTTGCCATGGCTCGGCACATCTCAAGGGCTGACCAGACGACTCGCGCCGGAAAGTGGGACAAGAAAACTCTGCAAGGCACCGAACTTGCGGGCAAGACCCTCGGAATCATCGGTCTCGGAAGAATCGGTACAGAGACCGCGCGCCGAGCCCAGGCATTCGGCATGAAACTTGTCGGCAGTGACCCCTATCTTTCTCCAGCCCGCGCCAAGGAACTAGGGATCGAACTCGTACCAACCGATGCCCTGTACGCCCAGGCTGATTACATCTCACTGCACCTGGCGCTCACTCACCAGACCGCAGGCATGATCGATGCAGTAGCTATCGCCAAAATGAAGCCCGGTGTACGGCTGGTGAACTGCGCTCGAGGCGAGTTGGTGAATGAAGCCGCCGTCGAAGTCGCTCTTCGCTCCGGACACATTGCCTCCGCCGCGCTTGACGTATTCTGCGAGGAGCCGACCCATAACACCAGCCTGCTCTCCGCGCCCAACCTGCTTGCTACCCCTCACATTGGCGCATCTACCCGCGAGGGCCAGGAGGCAGTCGGAATTCAGATTGCCAAACAGGTGCGCGATTATCTTTTGCAGGGCATCGCGCAGAATGCCGTCAACCTGCCCTCACTTTCAGACGTGGAGTACAAGCAGATCAAGCCGTACATGGCCCTGGCCGGCAAACTAGGACGCTTCGCCGCGCAACTGTTTGCCTCCAACCTGGCGGAAATCGATGTGAAGTTTGAGGGCGACGTTGGCACGTGGAAAACGCAGTTAATCCGCAGCGCCGCCGTCGCCGCCATTCTTCAGTCAGATACCGATGAACCCACCAACATCATCAACGCGCAGGCCGCGGCAGAAGAGCGTGGAGTGGTGGTCCGCGAAACTCGCGCTGAGCCAAACGCGCGCGTCAACCTTATCCATCTCAAGCTCACGGGGCCAACCGGCTCGGTTGAGTGCAGCGGCACCATAGTTCACGGCGCTTCTCCACGTCTCATTCAACTCAATGGCATTGACATCGAATCGCATCTCGAGGGCAACTTCGTGGTCGTCTCGAACCTCGATGCTCCCGGCGTGGTCGGCTCTATTGGCACCTTGCTCGGCAAGCATGGCATCAACATCGCCCGTCTCTCGCTGGGACGCGAAGGCCGTCAGGCGCTGGCGATCGTGCAGGTGGACGAACGTGTTTCGCCAGAGGTGCTCTCCGGGTTGCGCAACGTGGCCTCCGTGCAGAAAGTCTCTGACGTAAAGGTGTAGTCTGCTGTCCAGAAATCGAGGCCGCCCGCAAGCGGCCTCTTTTTTGTCCTCTAAATTTCAAAGCTGGTCACCAGGGCACTTCTTCTTTATGATGATTCACGGGCACCACACCATTGAAGTCATCCGAGCAAACCCTCTATATCGATTCAGCGCAGAAGTTCGAAAGTCTGCTGCGTGAGCTCTCATCCCACGCCGTAATTGGCCTCGATACCGAATTCATCTCAGAGGGCCGTTACGAACCCGAGCTCTGCCTGGTGCAGCTCTCCACCCCTGATGACATCTTTATCGTCGATCCCATTGTGCTTCCGGAGCTGAAGCCCATGTGGACGCTGCTCGCTTCGCCTGACCGCGAGATCGTTACCGTGGCGGCGCGTCAGGAGATCAAGTTCTGCGCCAAAGGCGCGGGTTTTGCCCCTGCCTGTGTGCTTGATTTGCAGGTCGCGGCCGGATTGCTTGGCTATGGCTATCCGCTCTCGCACACAAATCTCTGCCTGCGCATCCTCAACGCCCGCGTCAACGGGGGAGAGAGTTTTTCGGACTGGCGCAAGCGTCCGTTGCGCCCCGTGCAGCTTGAATACGCAGCCGACGACGTGCGCTACCTCTTGCCGATGCGTGAAAAGCTCTTGGCTCGCGCTCAGAAGCTTGATCGCACAGACTGGGTTCGCGGAGAATGCGATCACCTTGTAAAAGCCGTAATGCGCGAAGATGAGCGCTGGAAAATCTCGGGAAGCACCCGCCTCAGCCGCCGCCAGCTTGCCGTCCTCCGGGAGGTCTGGCGCTGGCGTGACCGTCAGGCCTGCGCGCTCAATGTCCCGGCCGCACGCGTGCTTGGCGATAGCATGTTGATCGAAGTAGCGCGACGTGCGCCCGCGACTGTCGAGGACTTGTTTTCGATTCGTGGCCTTGATAGCCGATTACTGCGCAAGGCTGAGCAGGAAGTCGTGAACGCCGTCGCCATCGCTCGCTTCATTCCGGAGGCTGAGCTTCCCAGCAATGAGCGCCGTGACGATCCCCCTCAGGTCTCCGTCCTTACCAAACTTCTTTCCGTCGCGGTCAGCAATCTCGCCGCAGAAACAGACGTGGATACGGCGCTACTGGCGACCACCAGTGATCTGCAGGAGATCGTGCGTTGGTTCCTCGATAAGGAAAATACGCCTACCCCAGATGTTCTGGAAGGCTGGCGAGGTCAGATCATGCAGGAGACACTGATTGGATTTCTCGAAGGCAGAAGGGTAGTCCGCGTCGGCAACGTTCGCCGGCCCAACCCACTCGTCTTCGAGCCATTTTCGGACGACTGACCTTCGACTGCGGAAACTATATGCGGTTCCAGCCCCGCCATACCCACAGCCCGGCCATCATCAGTATCAGCAGCCCGCTGGAAGCGCCAAGGATATTTACAAACGGACGCACCCGATTCAGCCGCGTCATCAGCTCTTGCTGTTCTTTTTCAAACTGAGATTCCGCGTTGTCCAGGAACAGTTGATCGTCTTCGTGCAAGGAGAGTGCGCTGCGATAGATCAGCAAAACTACCAGCGCCGCAGTGAGCACGGCCCACAGCGTCATCATCACGGTCATGGATTCCATCTGGTCACCTTTGGTTCCGTTCGGAGCCTCGTGTTAGCGCGACTTTCCCCAACCCCGAACCTACTGAATTGGGGGAATTATAGGCACGGTTTTGATCGAGGTTTTCTGAAATATTATTTCAACCCTAATTAGCGCCGGACGGCAACCTTCCTGCAAACTGCATGCATCGCGAGCAATTTTGCGACCCCCGCGCTTTTGGCAGCATCCAAACAAGAGGCAGAGATTCCCCTTGGTCCGTATGTCACAACCTTGTGTGACACGAGAACCGGAATTTTGCTATAATCAGCCATTATTTGAGGAGAGAAAACCACATGTCCACGCCCACATCAACTCCTGAAGTCAAAACTGCTCCTCTCAACCTCACTCCTGCGGCCATCACCAAGGTGAAAGAGATCATGGCCCAGCAAACTCCCGTTCCCAGCGGTCTCCGCGTGGGAGTTGTGGGTGGTGGCTGCTCTGGATTCTCCTACAGTATGCAGTTTGAAAATGGCGCCGGAGCCATGGACAAGACATTTGAATTTGACGGCCTCAAGGTGTACATAGACGCGACTTCGCTCATGTATCTGCAGGGCGCAAACGTCGATTACATTGAGACATTGGAAGGCGCGGGCTTCAAGTTCGAGAACCCGAACGTGAAAAGCACCTGCGGGTGTGGCTCCTCGTTCAGCGTTTAACCCCATCTTCCTCACCGAAATTGAAACCCCGCCGGAACCGGCGGGGTTTTTGTCTTCTGGGATATGGTGCTTACGCCGGATCACGGTGTAGTCGTCGGCGAAGTGGGCGTGGTCGGTGTAGCTGTGCCTGGTGAATTCGCGCCAGGGTTGATGGTTGTCCCCGCAGCTCCGCCAATCTGGCTTCCCGCAGCGCTGCCGGGCGCTCCCGTGCCGGACTGGACTCCTGAGGCTGCTATTCCCACAAACGCCTTTGGATTGAAGGGTCCTACCAGCAACTGCCCTTTGTCCTGGGCTGGGACGTAAATAAAAAACCAGTCAGCGTACTTCGTTTTATCGCCGTATGAGTGAATGCCGATCTTCTTTGACTTGCTCACCACCCCGTACACATCTCCGCCGCCCAAAACCTGCCCATTGGCAGCATTCGCCGCTCCCAGGGTATTCGCGCCAGCGGTGCCGCTGTTCGCAGCCCCGCTGCTGCCGAATGCGCTCGTCCCCTGTGCGGAATTCGAGTTTCCAAATGCCGAAGTACCTCCGGTGCCGCTGCTTGTCCCTGTAGCGGTTCCCGTCGTCGTGCTGCCGCCGCTTTGATTCTGAGCGTCTGTTGCAGTGCCCGGCCCCACCGCCGCGTTCGGGTCTTGCGTGGCGCCTGCTGCGCCTCCCTGGTTTGCTCCACCCGCGGTTCCGACTGCGCTCGCTTGACCGGTCGCACCAGTCAGTTTGACATCGGGCGCGTGAACCAGCTTCCACAGTCCGTCCACAGACATGGGATCTTTGTATCTCTTCCGCAGGAAGCGGATATTGTTCATGTTTTCCAGTTGTTCAAGGGAGACTGGATACCTGCCATATTTATGGTAGAAACGGCTGACCGCGCGCGCGTATTGCTCGCCGCGGTGGATCATCTCAACCTCCCGGTCGCGCTGGATGCTGCGCCGGTAATTCCGTGCTACCCCAAGCATCGTGATCGTCAGCACTGCAACCGCCAGCATCAGGACCAAGAGCATGTAGCCGGAGTCCCTGCCTCGCGTGCCTTTGCGCTGACGTCTGATCCTGATCATCAACCTACCCTTGTGTCAGGGGAATGCTCTGGCGGTGGTTGTTCAGCAAGTCCTCTACTTCCACCTCTCTTGGAGAGATGCGCACAATCTTGTAGTGCCGGTTCACCACGTCGCCCTCGTTCGCAATCCAAACGTCGTCGCCCTGGGAAAGAAACGCTCTTGGCTTTTCTCCCTTGCTGTTGGTGGTCCCAAAGTACTTCAAATTAATAGGCGGAGGTGGAGGCACAACGTAGTTTGGCTTCGACGGGTCCGTCCGATTCGGCAGGATCGGCGATTGTATAGGCTTGGGAATATTCACCACCTCTACCCCAGCCCGGAAAATGTTCTTACCCTTGCCTTCATACTTCACATCTTCAGAGTTAGCCAGCAATTCCATGTGCAGTCGTGGATCGAGCGACTCAGAAGGCCCAGCCTTGGCCCGCTCGCCTGATGCCGTAACCGGCGCCGCAGGCACATTCGCCGGCCCGCTCGGAATCAGGGCCCATGTCATCGTCAGGACAGCCACTACGGCCAGCACAACCGCTATGTAAACCTTCGTCTTGTTCTCCGTTCCTGCCTTCATGCCTCGCTCCTTAAGAAGGTGGAGAGGTGAACTGATACGGTGAGTGTGTCGCCCTGCATTCCTCCAAAGCTGACTCCGTCGATCAATAGCATCAATTCTTGCCGCTCAATCGTATTGATAAAGCGCATGTCCTGTTCGTAACTGCCATGAATTTGAATCGTGATGCCGATCTCTTCGTAGCCCGCAGGTGTGCTGGTATCCTTCTTGTCCGGCTGATGTTCGTCATAGCTCACATGAGAGACGCCAACCCCGGCCTCTTTTGCAATCTGAGAAATCTGGTCAGACATTGCCGAATAGCGGTGCGCCAACCGCAACTCGTTGAATTTCGCTTCCTCGTCGCGCGCCGATGCAATCTTCTGGTCCATGCCACGTGTCGGAGCGGCGGCTTGTGCTTTCTCAAGCTTCTCCATCCGGAGTTGCTCAAACTCATGTTGCCGTCCGCCTCGCGAACCGCCCGCAGGCGACAGCAGCAGTCCAACCGCCGCCACATCCGCCAGCAGCAGCACGCCAACCGCGATCAGAAGCTGTGTTCGCACATCCCGGAGATCGCCAATCATCGCGTACCTCCCGCGGCGTTTGCTGCCTTGATCTCCGCTTTCTGCGGCACCGCCTCGTGAACAACTCCTGGCACATAAACCGCAGTCAGTTGAAACCTCACCGTATCCAGACTGTCCTTCTCGTGCGACTCAACTTCTTCGGCGATACGGGCGTCGCGGAATGACGGCGATTGCTCCAACCTCTTTACCAGATCTACCGCGGCCTCCCGTGACGTGCCCGCCACGGTCAGATGCACAAGCACCGTATTGGTCTTGGGCTGCAATTCCGGAGAGATCGAAACCACGTGCAGCCTTGGCGGCATGATCTCTTCCAGTTGCATAAACACCTTCGTCCAGGAAAACGACTTCCGCGCAATCAATCCATTCAGGAACTTGGAATCGTCCACCACGGAGCTATTCTGTGGAAGCCGCAGCACAGCCACCGCCTGGCTTCGTTGTGCGTCAAGTCCTGCAATCTCGGTGTGCAATTCGGCGATCTTTGCATTCACGTCCCGCGACTCCCGCCAGGTCGAGATCGCCGTCCACACCAGCGCCACCGTGCAAACCGCCAGCAACAGCACCAGTCCGCCCCATTGCAGCAGCACGCGGCGCACATCCTGGTACGGCTTGGTTGCCAGATTGATGTTCAGTCGCACGGTCACGTCCTCTTTCTTTAGAGCAGCGCTCCAATTGCTCCCGCAAAGTCATTGCGCAGGTTCCCGGAAACGATGCTCGATCCGATCAGTTCCCGAACCCGAACGCCGGTCTGCTCTTTCAATACCGGACGCAGTTCATCCAATCCCGCTACTCCGCCCACCAGCAATTCTTCCACGCTCATTCCGTAATTGTCTTGAAAATAGACCAGCGAAGGATAAATATCGTCTGCCATGCGCTCTGCCGTCGGAGTGCCTGTGCCAGCGCCCTCAAGACTGCGGAAAAGCAGTAACTGTCCATCTTTCACTACGGCAACCGAGGTTGCCTCCGGCGAAACCTTCAGCATCATGGCGGGAACCTCTCCGTTCACGGCTCCCAGCGCTGCCAGACTTGAGGGCAGCACTACGCCCGGTGTGCAACCCGCCGCACGGAACGCCTCTTCATACTCCTCCAGCACGCTGCGCAGCACAATCGAAGTCACCACGTGCAATCCTTTCGGAGTTTGCTGGGCATCGAAGCTCAGTGCCGCTTTTTCAATGTCGAAAGGCAGAGACTTGCGCAGCCGGAAGCGTACTGCCGCTTCGGCCTCCTGACGCTTGTCCGGCAGGGAGTCGAAGTCCAGCAGCGTCACCCGTACCGCCGAATCCGGCAGCACCGCGATCACGTCTTGGCCTTTCCCGCCAACACTTGCGAGCACCTGTTCCAGCGCATCCTTCAACGCCGCCGCATCCTGCACATTTTGGCCGTTCAGTACCGGTGTCAGAACTCCGGCGGCAAGTGCGCGGGAGTGCGTTGCCGCGATCACGCTCGGCTTGCCTTCGGAACGAGCCGCGGCCACGCCCTGCGCCGTAATTTCGCAGGCGATGGAAGGCAGGCGGATTGCAGTCTTTCTCTCGGACATTAGCGGGTCGACTCGATAAACGTGACTTTGTTGATTTCCTTCAATGTAGTAGTTCCGGCTCTCACCTTGTCCAGCGCAGCCTCACGCAGGAAGTGCATTCCTTCTTCGCGCGCTGCGCGCCTGATCTCCGAACTCGGACGTCGCTCCAGTATCAGTTCGCGAATACGGTCAGTCAAATCCAGTAGCTCGTGAATTGCAGTTCGTCCGTGGAACCCGGTCCCTGCGCATTCCATGCAGCCCGGGCCTTCATAGAACGGAATTCCACGCCATTCTTCCGGTCGCAATCCCGCTACTTCCAGTTGATCGTCGCTATAATGTATTTCCTGTTTGCAATGCTTGCAAATCAATCGCACCAGCCGCTGTGCCAGAATGCAATTCAGCGAGGAAACGAAATTGTACGGCTCCACGCCCATATTCAGGAAGCGCCCGATTACATCCACCACGTTATTGGCGTGAACCGTCGTGAACACAAGGTGTCCGGTCAGTGCCGAGTTGATGGCGATCTGCGCTGTCTCCTGATCGCGGATTTCGCCCACCATGATCTTGTCTGGATCGTGGCGTAGAATCGAACGCAGTCCGCGGGCAAACGTCAGTCCCTTTTTCTCGTTCACAGGAATCTGCGTGATGCCGCGCAACTGGTACTCCACCGGATCTTCAATCGTGATGATCTTGTCTTCGTCCGACTTGATCTCGTTCAACGCGGCGTACAGAGTCGTCGTTTTTCCCGAGCCCGTCGGCCCGGTCACCAACACCATCCCGTACGGCTCCTTGATGTATTGCCGGAACTTCTTGATATCCGAGTCGCTGAATCCCACTACGTCCAGCGTCAGTTTCTGGAACTGCTCGCTCATCGACTCTTTGTCCAGCACGCGAAGCACGGCATCCTCGCCATGAATGCTCGGCATGATCGACACGCGGAAATCGATGTACCGTCCGTTGTAGCGAACCCGGAAACGTCCATCCTGCGGCACGCGCCGTTCTGCAATGTCCAACTCGCTCATTACCTTAATGCGAGAGATGATCGTCGAATGGTGTTCCTTGGCGATTGGCTTCATCGCCTCCTGCAACACGCCGTCGATGCGGTACTTGATCACCACGCAGTCGTCGCGCGTCTCCATGTGAATGTCGCTGGCCCTCCGCTGCAGGGCCGTGAAGATCGTCGTATCCACCAGGCGAATGATCGGGCTGATATCGCTTTCCTGCGTCAGCTTCTCGATCGAAATCGTTTCGTCGCCGTTCGCGTCATCGTCGTGAACCACGTCCAGCGTGAAGGTCTCGCCCGCCTCGTCCAGCACGCGCTGTGACTGTTCGGTCTTCTTCAGAATCTCGGTGATCTCGGTGAGTGGAGCGACCCGCGGAATTACCCTGCGGTTCAGCAGCAGGCTGATCTCGTCAATCACCATCAACTGGCTCGGATCGGCAAGCGCAATCGCCAGCCGTCCGTCTTCCATCTCCTGCAATGGAATGAAATTGAAACGGAACATCAACTCCACCGGAACTTTTCGGAAGAGCTCATGCTGAATCTTGTATCCCTTTAGCTCAACGTATTCGCAACGATAACGGCGCGCAAGGTCAAGCGCCCGTTTCTGTTCGTCGTTTGCATCCGGAATTGGTTCTACAAAAAGCTGTTGTGCCATAACCCTCGTTACATTGCTTACTGCGGCCGCGCAGTCCATGCGCACTAAACCGGTACTTGTTCCTTGTGAGCCTTACCCCGCCGTAAAACTGAAAATCGGCAGATAGAGCGAGATCAGGATAAAGCCGACCACAACGCCCATAACCACCAGGATCGCCGGCTCAATCAGAGACATCGCCGCTGACAGTGCCGACTGAACATCTTCCTCATAGAACTCTGCGATAGAGCTCAGCATGGTCGGCAACGCGCCCGTCGCCTCGCCAACCTCTACCATCTCTACTGCCAGGTCCGGAAAGACTCCGGTCTGCTCCAGGCTCTGTGCCAGCGTTTGTCCCTCGCGTACTTTCTTTGACGCCTCGTTAATTCCATTCACAATCAGCCGGCTTGACATGGATTGGCCAGCCGTCTCAAGTCCCGTCACCAATGGCAATCCACCTGACAACAGCGTAGACATCATGCGTGAGAACACCGCAATCTGGTAGCGCTGCCAGATGCTGCCAATCACTGGCACGTTCAGTTTAATCCTGTCCAGAATCTCCGCGCCTCGCTGCGTCTTCGACCAGCGCTTCACCCCAATCACCACCGCGATGATCACAATCACAAACAGGGGAAGGTATTTCTTGGCGGTCAGAGCAGTGCTGATCGTGAACTCCGTCATCGGCGGAAGCTTCTGGCCCAAGTCAGAGAACAACTCGGAAAACTTGGGAATCACGAACGTGACCAGCATGGTGATCAGGCCAAAGACTCCAACAACCAAAATTACCGGATAGACCAGCGAGGCAATGAGCTTCTTACGGAAAGTCAGGGCCAGCCGCTGGAAGGCAACATAGCGCGACAGAACCTCGTCAAGATTGCCGCTCTTTTCGCCTGCCATCAAAGTAGTGGAGTAGATCTTCGGGAAGGCGCCCTGTTTCTCGAAGGCATCGGAGATCAACTCTCCGCCTTTGGTACGGTCGCGAACGTCCTCCAGCAAACCTCGGAAATACAGATTCCGCTGCCGTTTCGCCAGCAGTTCCAGGGCTTGCACAATCGGGAGGCCCGCTCGCACCAGGGTAAGAAATTGCTGATTGAAAATGACGAACTGCTCCAGCGTGACTCGCCGCCGTTTCGGCAGGTGAATCTGCCCTCCAGAGATCAGTCCTCGCGGCTTGACCCAGTACACCAGGTATCCGGATTGCTGATAACGGTCCCGAATTTCCGCAGCAGAGTACCCAGCCTCGGCTTTTTCCAAAACCGTGCCCCGCTCATCCGCCACTCGAATCATGAACTCAGCCATCTATTTCCATCCGGAACCTCAGTGTAACATTATGAAACCTTGGGGATTGCTGACCCTGGAACCAGGTTTTTATCTCATTCTCACAACTTCCCCGCCTTGGCAGCACCTTAGGGCTCCAACTGGTTGCTCTGCAGCACTTCCACCCCAGACGGGGGCTTAAAGCTGAACTCCCCGTCGCTCACTGAGACGTTCTCACGCTGATTCGCCAGCCGGAACTCCGTCGTGCTTCCGTCCAGCTCTTCCATCACGATGCGACGCAGAAAGCCCTGCCCGTCACTCTCCAGTAACACCTGTGAGATCCGGTCTTCCATTCCCACCGGAACTCCACGAAGCACCACATCTCCCGCTGCTTCAGCGGCGACGTCGGGCGCAAGCGACAGACCGCGCAGCTCTTTCTCCAGTTTGGTGCGCCCAAGAAGATAGCGCAGCGGAGAGCGTAGGTCATTCAGATTCTTGAGTGGCGTGCGTCTGGCCTGCCGCTCGCCCGGAATGTAAAACCAGGCGGCACTCCCGTCGGTTACAAACACCTTCTTCTGCGGAGAAAGATAGTCCCAGCGCATCTTTCCCGGCTTCTTGATCCACAGCGTTCCGCTCTCATTGCGCCGGATGCCGCCGCCGGAATAGCTTTCCGTGAAATCTGCGCGCAAGCTCTTCATTCCGTTGTAGCGTGCATCGATTACTGCTGCAGCCTTCCGTGCGTCTGCCCCGTGCGTCTGGCCCCAGAGCCCATCGCTGCCAATCACAAGCAGCAGGATGACCGCCGCCCAAGTTTTTCTCATGGTTTTTTCACGGCTTTATAACCAGGCTCACCTGGCATGTCTCCCAGTTCGCGCCCTGGCGGCAACCCTCTGGTAATGAACGGAAACAGGTCGGGCTGTTCCACCTGCACATGCCCACCCACAAGGTCATACGAATGATTCTTCGGATCGAGCGGCACGCGGCGCAGCAGTCCAGCGGAGGTTAAGTCCTCCCAGCCTGAAGGTAATCTCCCGTTGTACTTTGTAAACGCGTCAACCCGGTCCTGCAGAATCTTCACCTCGCGGTCCACGCGCAAACAGAGCAAACGCTTCAGCGCGTTGACTTTCAAATCCGGATCTTCCGTGCTGTTCAGGATATTGGTCCACATGTACGTTGCTGTTTCGGTTTCGCCGGCGTGCGCGGCCAGCGCAGCCGCCATCACCTTCATCCACGGATGCGCTCCCGAAACCTTGGAGCCGCGCTCAAATGCTTCGGACGCTTTCGCCGAGTCCTTCAACTCGAGCCAGTAGAGGTATCCCAAGTCGTAGTAAAGCCGCCACGCGTCCGGATTCTCCTGGATGCCTTTCTCCACCAACCGAGCCGCCGCCAGCGGATTGCCCGCGCCCTCCGGCGGTTTCTGCGCCAGAAACACCGATCCGAATGAGTAAGCCGGAAGCAGCTTTGGATCCAGTGTCGTCGTCATCTCCAGCAGTGGTTCCAGAATCAGGTACTGCTTGGCCTTGGCCTGGTGCTTGGTGCCAAAGTATTGCACCACTCTCGTCCAGTAGATGTCGGCAAGCAATCCTGAGTAGCCCAGGCTTAAACGCTTCACAACCTTTGGAGACGGAATGTACAGAACTTCCTGCAGCGGTTCGTCACTGCGAACGCGATCTACCTGCCGCACCAGCAACGCGCTCGCCGTCAGCAGCGCGCCTATCAGCAGCGCATAGCATGTCTGGATTCGCAGTTCTCTCGTCATTTCAAATTACGCCGCTCAAAAATCCACACGGATGCTGTCAGCACGCTCGCCGTGTATACCAGCACGTATAGCGTGTTCAGCATGATCAGCTTCGGTTCCACCTTCACATCGTGCGCCACTTGGCTGATCACGTTGAGCGCCGCAAAGTTCGGAACCAGGTACGCAGCCCCGGTCAGCACTCCTCGGGTCACGCCGTGCGCCATTCCGGCAAACCCCCGCAGATCCTCGGCGAATGTGCCCACGGCAAAAATCGAGAACGCAAAAATAGATGAGAAAATCGGCGTCGAAAACGTCGAGAACAGCAGGGCCAGTGCCGTGATCAGCACGAACTCCAGCAAAATAAAGTAGATTGCGGTTACCAGTTGCAGGTCGCCGCGTCCCAAATGATGCGACACATAAAGCACGGCGGCAAAAAAACCTGCGCTCATCAGCAGCGCATTCACCGTCAAGGTCATGACCAGGCCCAGAAATTTTCCGGCAATGAACTCCCATCGCCTCACCGGACGCGCCGCCAGAACCGTGTACAGCGTCCGCTTCTCGATCTCCTTTGACACCAGCCCAATCCCAATGAAGATCGCAATGATAATGCCGAACAATGAGATCGCCGTCAGCCCAAGATTGATCAGTACAATCCGGTTGATATCCAGCGAGATCTGCCCGAACAGCACCGATGCACCCACAATCAGCAGGGCGAACAGGATCAAGTTATAGAGCACCCGGTCACGCACCGCTTCGCGATAGGTGTTGTAGGCAATTGCCCAAAGCCGCCCGGTCATGCGCTCACCTCGTTCGGCTTTGTTTCTCCAATGCGTGCCAGAAAATAATCTTCCAGCGTCGCCCGCACCGGAGTCACGCTGGTCAGCCGTGCCTGGTTCTTGCGCAGCACGTCCAGCGCCGCATCCAGCGAACGCTCCGGCAGCACCGCCCGCACCACGTCTCCGGTAGCGTGGCAGCGCGCCCCCAGGGCTGAAAGCGCGGGGATTGCCTGGGCTCCGTTCCAAATCACTTCTACGTCTCCGCTCACTTCGCGCAGCAGGTCCGCCACCACTCCCACGCCTTTCAATTCTCCCTTGTCCAGTACTGCTACGCGATCGCACAAGGTTTCAGCGTCGCTCAAAATGTGCGTGGAGAAAAATATCGTCTTGCCTTCTTCGTTCAGTTCCTGCACCAGGTCGCGAACCTCGCGCCGCCCAATCGGATCGAGTCCGCTCATCGGTTCGTCCAGCAGAACCAGCTTCGGATCGTGAACGATTGCCTGCGCAAGTCCAACCCTTTGCAGCATCCCCTTGGAAAACTTGCGCAATTGCGTCTTGCCGGAGTCCGTCATGCCTACTCGCGCCAGCGCCTTGTCCACCTTCTTGCGGCGCTCGTGGGAATCCACACCGCTCAACCGGGCGTAGTAGTCCAGCAACTCCAGCGGCGTCAGATGATCGTAGAAGTAGGGCTGTTCCGGCAGAAAACCAATGTCACGCTTCACTTCAATGTCGGTTAGTTCGCATCCCAGAATCCGCGCCGTGCCTCCGCTCGGAAATACCAGGCCCAGCAAAAGTTTGAGCGTCGTCGTCTTGCCTGCGCCGTTCGGACCAAGGCAGCCGAAAACCTCGCCTTCTTCTACCGATAGCGTCAGTGGTTTCAGCCCCTGTTTCAGCTTGTTCTTGAAGAATCCGGTTTTGTAGGACTTTTCCAGTCCTTGTATCTCAATCGCAGCCATTATGCTTTGCCAGAATTATAGTCGAGGTTTGTGACTCATCAATTCGAAATGAAGGTACCTGCAACCGATGAGTCAACGAACAAGCAAAAAGGGAAGCGGTTGCTTCCCTCGTTTGCACGCCCCTGTGGATCTATTGCAACGGAGCGTCAGTCGAAGTGGCAGCGTTCGACTCGTTGTAGCGGATGAAGCCCGGAGTGTCGCTATAGAAATGCCGATGGCCACTTTGCTCCTGAATCATCGGATCGGCAGTCGTCACATACGTGTAAATCTGTCCGCCAACCGGAGCTCCACCGGTGAGGACAAAGTTATACCCGCTCTTTGAGCAGGGAGTGCTTCCCGTGCCGCCAACGCAACCTAGAACGGAATCCAACAGGATCGCATTGGTCGAACTGGCACTGGTGTTGCCGGAGTTCGTACCCGGTCCCAGAGTTGAAAGGTTATTAGCGTATCCCAGGCTCGGATACGCCGAGGCATAGGCCACCTCGACCGTATCAATCGTTCGGATCGAACGCACAGCAGAGGCTTCGTTTGCAGCAATGCGTGCGCGAAGAAGATTCGGTATGGCGATTGCCGCAATCACCAGGATGATCGCGACAACAATCAAAAGCTCAATCAGTGAAAAGCCTTTTTGTTTGCGCATCTCGTTCTCTCACTATGCCTTTTTCCCAAAGGCGTATGGCAATCGCGAAACAGATGTCGTTCAGGCTGAATACGAGGTGGCCGACATGGAAAGAGGCTCCTTTTTTGCCGGAGCCTCTCTCTGTTTCAGACTCGTACCCTCCCCGGGCGCTCGCCTGGTAACTCCGTGTTACTGCAGTGGGTTGTCGGTTGAGGTGGCGGCCGACGTGGCGTTGTAACGGATGACGCCGGAAGCATCGCTATAGAAGTAGCGGTTGCCGGTCTGGTTCTGCGTGACTGGGCTAGCAGCGGACGAGTAGAAGCTGACCGGAGTGCCGCTTGTGTTGTTGATGGAGAACAGATAACCGCTCTTGGTGCAAGGCTGGGTGGTGCAACCCAGAACGCTGTCCAACAGGATTGCATTCGTCGAGGTCGCGGTGTTGCCGCCGCCGGATGGCGGTCCAAGGGTCGTCAGGGCGCTGGCGAAGCCGTTCGAAGGATAGGTAGAAGCGTAAGTAACTTCTGCAGTGTTGATTGTGCGCAGCGAACCTACGGCAGATGCTTCGTTTGCGGCGATGCGCGAGCGGAGCAAGTTCGGAATAGCAATGGCAGCGATGATCAGGATGATCGCCACAACGATAAGAAGCTCAATCAGTGAGAAGCCCTTTTGCTTACGCATGTTTATATCTCTCCGTCCGTGTGTTGAAAAGAATTCTGGTCCTGTGCTATGGACTCGGCTTTGTTATTGCAATCCACGCGCCACAGTTTCCAGCCGGGTCCAGAGAAGTTACTGGAAATCTCGTAAGCTGATAAAGCGCAATAGGATAGGGCCATCTTCAAGAAATTGCGCACAGGCTTAAGGCACACACCCGAACCCACCTCAGGCTGCTGGAGTGACAGATGTCGTCACTTTAGAGTGACAAAAGGCGTCACTATTTTCGCACCCGTGTAAATCTGGATGCCCCACCAGAGAAATACTTGTAAGTTGGAGAGTTTTCCTGTTCAAGCTCGGCGGTCTGAACCCACAAAGCCTTTCCCCGCAGGGAGCGGGGTCGCCCAATCGAGCCAGCTGTTTTCGCTCGATTGGGCTTTCCGAAACTGGCCCGTTAGCAGTCGATCTGGTCGCGTGACATCTTCAGCCCCGTCAGATTTCCCAGGACCGTCACTGCAATCTGGTCGGCGATAAAGAATTCCTGCGCCACCTTCAGAACGTCTTCCGCCTGCACCGCTTCGATCTTCTCCGTAATCTCGTTCATTCCGTAGAAGTGGTCGTAGTACATCTCCTGGCGCGCCAGGTTGCTCATGCGCGCCATCGATGATTCCAGGCTCAGCATCAAGCTTCCCTTGAGCTGTGCCTTCGCGCGCACAAGTTCATCTGTGCTTACCGGAACTTCCTTCAAGTCCCGGAACTCCTTCAGCACAGACTGCACAACCTTGGGCGCGGATTCCTTGGATGTACCCGCGTACACCGCCAGGCAGCCCGTATCGCGATAAGGATTCAGTTCGCTGAAAATGGAGTACACCAGCCCTTGTTTTTCCCGAACGTTCTGGAACAGTCGCGAACTCATCCCACCGCCCAGCAACGTGTTCAGCACAAAGGACGAATACCGGTTCTCATGCGAGATCGAATATGACGGAACTCCAATGCAGAGCTGCACCTGTTCCAGTGACTTCTTGTTTCGCATTGAGATCTTCGCCGTCGCCTTCGGCGCCATATCCCGGAACTCGGTGTTTCCCGCTGGAAGATGCGCAAACTTGCGCGTCGCCAGCTCAAGAAACTCGTCGTGATTCAGGCTCCCGGCCGCCGCCACCACGATGTTTCCCGCCTGAAACCGCTGCTTGTAGTAATCAAACAGCAGTGCCGGCCCAAATTTCCTCACCGTATCGCGGGTGCCAAGAATCGGTCTCCCCAGCGGATGATCTTTCCAGAAATTCTGTACAAAGATCTCGTGGACAAGGTAATCCGGATTGTCTTCGTCCATCTTGATCTCTTCCATGATCACGCCGCGTTCCTTCTTCACGTCCATGTCATTGAAGGAAGGATTCAGCACCAGGTCGGTCAGCACGTCCATGGCATTGCCCAGTTGCTCGTCCAGCACCTTCACGTTGAAACACACGCACTCCTTGGCCGTGAACGCGTCCAGGTTCCCTCCAAAGGAATCAACCTGCCGGGCAATCATCTCGGCCGTGCGCGTCGTGGTCCCTTTAAAAACCATGTGTTCGGCAAAGTGAGAGATTCCGTTAACCTCGGGAGCCTCATGGCGCGATCCCGTTCGTATCCACACCCCAGCCGATACCGATCGGATATGGGGCATCTCCTCGCTGATTACGGTGAGACCGTTGGGAAGCACCGTCCTCCGTACATTGCGCAAAGCGGCGTTCAAATTTGTTTCTGAGTTCATCAGGATCTCCCTCTGCTCGCAGACACCGTCGCGCACCTACATTCCCGAATAGCTGTATTCTCATCCTTTGATGCCGTCGAACTGTTGGCAGCGGACTATAGAATTACGCGCTGTACAATGAAAATGTTAGATAGTGTGGTTCCGTAAATCTGAAGCGATATCTGTTAGATGCATGCCGACCCAACCTCAATTCGAACTATTAGGTCTTACAAGTCACGAGCTTACAGACCTCTTTGCTCGAATGGGAGAACCGCGATTCCGGGCCAGTCAGCTTTTTGACGCGCTTTATCGCCAGCGCCTCACTCTGCTCGACTCCGTTTCCACCCTTCCCATGTCTCTGCGCTCTCGCCTCTCCCTGGAAGGCTACGTCGCTGGATTTCCCACCGTCGATCAGCGTTTCGTCTCCGTGGACGGAACCGTTCGTTACCTCGTCCGATTCTCCGACGGACAAACCGTGGAAACCGTCTGGATGCCCGATGGCGATGGCGTCGAAGATACCGAAGAACTTCCCCCCGGAGCCTTCAATCCGGCAGCTTCCCGTCCTTCCATCAATCCTCCGAATCGCCGTGGCACCATCTGTCTCTCGTCGCAGTCCGGCTGCGCGGTGAACTGCAAGTTCTGCATGACCGCTCTGCTTGGATTGCAGCGCAACTTGACCGCTGGTGAAATTGTCGGACAAGTCCTGCTGGTTCTCAATGACCACAGGATCGAAATCGGACGGGATCGCATCAACCTGGTTTTTATGGGACAGGGCGAACCATTTCTGAACTATCGGAATTTCATGCGTGCCGTGCAACTCCTCGTTGACGGAACCGGCATCCCCGAATCGCGCATGACGGTTTCAACCTCCGGAATCGTTCCCCGCATCGCCGACTTCGGAGCCGAACCCATCCGTCCGCACCTCGCCATCTCGCTCAACGGCTCCAATGATGAGCTACGCGAGCGCATCATGCCCATCAACCGCAAGTGGAATCTCGATGCACTCCTTGAAGCCGCCCGTCAGTTCCCGCTGCGCAACCGGGAACGCCTCACGTTTGAATACGTATTGCTCTCCGGAGTCAACGACGCGCCGCAGAACGCTCTCGAGGTCGTCGCCCTGCTGCGAGGCATCCGCGCCAAAGTCAATCTCATCGCTCTCAATCCCGGCCTGGAGATCCCATTCCAGACACCCACTGTCCAGGCCGTCGAGGCATTCCAGCAAACCTTGCTCGCCGCTGGCATTCCTGCCTATCTTCGCCGTCCCCGAGGGCTCGACATCTACGCCGCCTGTGGACAACTCAAGCGCACCAGCGCCTTGGTTTCGCTGCCGTAACCCTGCCCGGAATTCTCTAAAACTCAACAGCCTCCTATCGCATCTCACGTATGCACGCCATGGAGGGAAGCTATATGTCTCAACGCCTCGAGGGATTTAGAGTGGCCATCCTTGCCACCGATCTCTTTGAAGAAGCCGAACTCATCGAACCGCGCAAGGCTCTCGATGAAGCCGGAGCAACCACCGTTGTCATCGCCCCGCACGCGGGCGAAATCCAAGCCGTTCAGCACGATAAGAAAACTCGAATGGTCAAAGTCGATCAGACTCTCGCCGATGCAGATCCCGACCAGTTCGACGCAGTTCTGCTCCCCGGCGGAGCCATGAACGCCGACGCTCTTCGCAATGATCGCCTCGCCCAGGAGTTCGTCCGCCGCATTGACCAGACTCGCCGGCCGGTTGCCGTCATCTGCCACGGCGGCTGGCTGCTGGTCTCCGCCCGTCTGGTTCGCGGACGACATATGACCAGCTACAAGACCATTCAGGACGATCTCCGCAACGCCGGAGCGTTCTGGGCTGACAAAGAAGTGGTTCGCGACGGAAACTGGGTCTCCAGCCGTCAGCCCTCAGACATTCCGCGCTTTAACCAGGAGCTCATCAGCCTCTTCATCGATCACCATGTCCGCTCCCGTATCGCTGCGTGATAACTGAGCTCCGGGTGCCCCACATCTGCCGCAGTTAGCAGATGTGGGTCTTCACAGCCCTCATCGATGAATTTTGCGCCTCCCGCATCTGCTACCATGAGCTCTGGCACCAAGCCTCTGACGGTTCCCATGTTCACCCTGCGCGACTACGAAAAGCGCGACTTCGAGTCGCTGTTCAAACTGGATCGTCTCTGCTTTGATCCCGGAATTGCCTACAGCCGTCCTGAGCTCTCCAGCTTCATTGAGCAGCGTCGCGCCTACACCATCGTCGCAGAGTGGTCCGAACTCACTCCCGAGCTCGCCGCCATCTTCGATTTCGTACCAGACAGTGCCGAGCCCATGGTCGCCTCGAAAGCGCCAACTTCCAAAGGCCAGCCGCATCCCACGCGGCGTCCCATTGCCGGCTTCGTCACCTTCCATTTTCAGCGTCAGGGATACGGCCACATCATCACCATTGATGTCCATCCCGAAGCCCGCCGCCATCGCCTCGGAACCCTGCTCATCGCCGCCGCCTGCGAGAAGCTGCGCAAAATGACTGCCTTCATGGTGGTGCTTGAGGTCGCAGTCAACAACCACGGCGCCCTTGCCTTTTATGACAAACACGAATTCAAGCGAATCAAGGTGCTTGAGCGTTATTACAACCGTGACGTTGACGCCATCTTCATGACCAAGCGCCTGTAAGCTTCATCGCTCTCTGGCCGCGCCACGCGCCAGAAAAACTCCCGCCAGCGCCAGAAAGATCAGTCCCAGCGCGCATACTCCGCTCCACTGCCAGCGTGCCCACGCCATCGTAGATAGCGCCGATCCCATCGCGCCTCCCAGGAAGAACACAATCATATAAACGGTATTCAACCGGCTCCGCGCGCCTTCCACCAGGCCGAATATCCGAGTCTGGTTGCCGATCTGCGCCGACTGCTGTCCCATGTCGAGAACCAGTACGCCCACAATCAATCCCGCCATGTGATACCCCGCAATCCACAGCACAGCGTAGCCGGCGACCAGCATTCCCACTCCCATGGCCACCACCCAGCGTGCGCCTCGCCGGTCGGCGATCCGTCCAGCAAAGGAGGCAACCAGTGCGCCCGCCGCGCCCAGCACGCCAAAGCTGCCCGCCGCGCCCGCGCCCAGCCCATAATGCGGAGTCCCCAGCAGAAACGCCAGGTTCGTCCAGAACGAGGAGAACGCCGCAAACGTCAGAAAGCCCACCGCTGACGCCTCACGCAGCACCGGCTGCTCGGCAATCAGCTTCCACAGCGAGCCCAGCGCTTCCCGATAACCCACCGCCTTATGCGGAGGCAGCTTCGGCAATCTCCACCACAGCAGCGGAACAAGCAGCGCGTTACCTCCCGCCGCCACCAGGAAAACTCCACGCCATCCCACCGCTGCCGACAGCCAGCCGCTGGCTGTCCGGCTCAACAGGATTCCCAGTAGCAATCCCGTCATCACCGTTCCAATCGCGCGCCCGCTCTCGCTCGGCTCCGCCAACTCCGGAGCAATCGGAACCAGCACGTGCGTGACCGCCGCCGTCATTCCAATCGCTATGCTCGCCGCCACCAATGCCCATAGGGACGGCGCAACTCCCGCCGCCAGCAGTGCCAGGCTCACGGTGGCAAACAGCTTCAAAATCAATCCCCGCCGCTCCGCCACGTCGCCCATCGGCACAAACAGCAGAATCCCTACGGCGTAGCCCATCTGCGTCGCCACTGCCACCCAGCCTATCTGTCCGGAGGTAGCGTGAAAGGTGCGGCTCATCTCCAGCAGCAACGGCTGGTTGTAGTAGATCGTCGCCACGCTCGCGCCGCTTGCCATGCCAAGAAACGGCAGCAGTCCGCGATGCTTGTGGGTCGAAATATGTTTTGGATTGGAGCTGGGAATCAGGGCCACAGTTAAGTTTACACGCGACAGTTTCTAAGAGGGACGATCCTCAGCGCGAACGCGGTGGTTTTAAGAAGGGTCATCCTGAGCAGCGCGAAGGATCCACGTACCGTTCAAATATCCCGAGAACTCCAAGGCTTCTCAAGCGTCAACCGATTTTTCCTGTCTTTTCGTATCAAAGCTCAGCCCATAGCCAATCACGAACGTGGTCACGCTTCCCAGCGGAACGTACCAGGTGAACGGAATCCGGGTGAACTCCCAGAGATAAATATTCAGCAGAAAGCCGCACAGCATCCCCGCCATCGCCCCGCGCTCGTTAGCCCTCCGCGTCAGCACGCCCAGCAGAAACACCCCCAGCAGGGAACCATATGCCACCGAGGCAATCGACAGTCCAAGTTCCAGAACCTTCCCACCGCTGCGCGCCACAATCGCCAGCGTAAACAGCACCACTCCCCAGCCCACCGTAGCTACCCTTGAAAGCCAAACCCGGTGCTTCTCGCTCGCCTCCGGATTGAACCTCGAATAGAAGTCCACAATCGTCGTCGATGACAGCGAGTTCAAAGCCGCGCTCAGGTTCGCCATCGCCGCCGCCAGAATCGCCGAGATCAACAGTCCGCTAATTCCGTGCGGCATACGGTGAACGATAAATGTAGGAAAGATCGTATCTGTCCGCGTAAACGCCACCACCGGAGGAAACAATTTGTAGAAGACGAACAGCATCGCGCCGATCAGCAGAAACAGCGAGAACTGAATCATCACGATCACGCCGCTTGCCAGCAACGCAACCTTCGCCTGCCGCTCGCTGCGCGATGACAACAAGCGCTGCACAATCAACTGATCCGTGCCATGGCTCGCCGTCGTCAGAAACGCGCCGCCAATCACTCCAGACCAGAACGTGTAAGTCGCATAGAAGTTCCACGAGAAATCAAAGACGCGAAATTTTTGCGCTCCTGCCGCCACCGCGTAAATCGTCTGCCACCCGCCCGGCACAAGATGCAGAATAGTGAGCAGCCCCACCACCGTGCCCGTAACATACACCGCCAGTTGCACAACATCCGTCCAGATCACTGCCGCCATCCCGCCCTTGAACGTGTAGATGAGCGTCAGCACCGAGACAATCGCAATCGCCGCCACGTCGCGTCCAAAGTCGCTGAAGCCGCCCAGCAACCCGCTCAGCGCGATCCCCACAACAATCGCCACGGCAAATACCCGTACGCCCTCCGCCGCCGCGCGCGTAATCAGAAACAGCCCCGCCGTCAGCGACCGCAACTTCTGTCCGAAGCGCCGCTCAATCAATTGATAGGCCGTCACCAGGTTTCCGCGGAAGTAATGCGGTATCAGCAGAACGCAGATGATCCCGCGCCCAATCAGGTATCCCATAACAAGCTGCAAAAACCGGAAGTCCTTCTCGTATGCCATTCCCGGCACGCTGATGATCGTCAGTGTGCTCGTCTCCGCAGCCACAATCGAAAGCGAAATCGCCCACCACGGAATCGTCTGCTCCGCCAGAAAGTATCCGCGCAGCGTGCTCTGCTTGCGATGAAAGCGCATCCCGAACGCGGTCACGCACGCCAGATACGCAACGATCACCGCGACGTCCAGCGCATTCAATCCCATTCGCATCCTCGGTGGCCCATTCGCCCTTGCTTTTGTTCTTGTTCTTGCTTTTGTTCTGGTTCTTGCTTTTGCTCTTGTCTTTGTTCTTGCCGTTGCCCTTGTTGTTGAGGGGGCATTCTGAGCGCAGCGAAGAATCCACGCACCGGGCAAATCTTTCGCGCGGATCCAGGCTTTTCTGCCAGCAATAGATTTACCCGCCGCTCAGTACAACAAATACTTCGCTCTCACCGCTCTGAACGTTTCAATCGCGTCATTCCACTCCGTCCCCACCCGCCGCGGATCCACTCCCGCGCCAATCGCCTTAGCCGACGCATCGTTCAGCATCAGATTGTCCAGCTTCTTCATCTCGTACTGATCCGGATACAGCGCGTGCAGTGCCGACGCAATCTCAATCCCCATCTCAGGAGCGTCCAGCCCATTCCTGTCCGTCATGATGATGTTCACGCCGCCGCACTTCTTCTGCGCATATGCGTCTGCCGCAGGCGTAAACTCAACCGGCACAAATCGCACCCCGCCAATCCTTCGTCCATTCAGATACTCAGCCAGCTCCGTTGCGTGAATCCACGGCGCACCCACCAATTCAAACGGAGTATCCGTCCCGCGCCCTACCGAAATATTCGTCGCCTCCAGAATGCCAATGCCGGTATACAGAGCGGCCTCCGTCAAACTCCGCATATTTGGCGAAGGATTGACCCACAGCACTCCCGTCGAATCCAGCCAGTCGCCGCGCTGCCAGCCCTCCATCGCAATCACCGCCAGCCGCGCATGAATTCCCCGTTCGGAATTGTAGTAGCGCGCCAACTCGCCAATCGTCATCCCATGCCGCACCGGAATCTGTCCGTAATTCGTAAAACTTTCGCGTCCAGCATCGCTGATGGGCCCCTGCACCATTGCCCCATTGATCGGATTCGGCCGATCCAGCACCACCATCTTTTTTCCGCTCGCCGCTGCCGCCTCCAGAAAGTATCCCAGCGTGGTCTCGTACGTGTAAAAGCGCGCTCCAATGTCCTGAATGTCGTACACAATCACGTCCGCCGTTTTCAAAACCTCCAGCGACGGATGTCGTTTCGCGCTGCTGTCTCCGTAAACGCTATACACCGCAACGCCCGTTGCCGTATCCTGCGAGTTGCCAATCGCCGTCGTGTCCACGCTTCCCGTCACACCATGCTCCGGACTGAAGATCGCCGTCAGCCGGATGCCATCGGCCTTCGCCAGCACATCAATCGTGCGCCTGCCCTGTGCATCCACCCCTGTCTGATTCGTCACCAGCGCAACCCGCGTCTGCGTCTTGCCCGCCTCGCGCAACTCGGCAAAGTTGTGCTCTTCCAGCACGTCAATGCCGGTGCGCACTTGACCATTTCGAGCCGTCACCAGCCGCGCCCCCGTCATCGCCTCGTTGTATCCAGTAATGCGCGCCATGTTTTGCTTCTGCTCCACACTAACCGCAAGCCCCAAACTCTGTGCCGCCACTGAAGCCACTCGCGAGCGCAGCGAGGCCAGCGATTTCCCGCCGCGCGGATGGACCGCATTCGTAAGAATAATCACATAGCTCTGCGTCACCGGATCGATCCACAGCGACGTTCCCGTGTATCCCGTGTGCCCAAACGAACCCACCGGAAGAAACTCCCCGCGATTGCTCGAAAATGGCGAATCAATATCCCAACCCAGCCCGCGCAACACCGGAGCCGTAGGCGGCTGTTGCGGCGTAGTCATCTTCTCCACCGTCAGCCGAGACAGCATCCCCGAGCCTGTCAGCATCGCTTGCGCAAACTTCGCCAAATCGTCAGCCGTAGAGAAAACTCCCGCGTGTCCCGCCACTCCGCCCATCCGCCGCGCCGTCGGATCATGCACCGTCCCACGCATCATCTGATGATTCTCGTCATACTCCGTCGGAGCAATCCGCCCGCGCCATTGCGCCGGAGGCAGAAAGCGTGTCGTGCTCATTCCCAGCGGCTCGAATATGTTTCTCGCCGCGTATTCGTCCAGGCTCAACCCGCTCACTTTCTCAACCACAAATCCCAGCGTCTCAAAATTAATGTCGCTGTATTGGAATCGCGAGCCCGGAGAGAATTCCGGTTTCTCCTCCATCGTCATCCGGTACGCCGCCTCGCGTCCCCGCCACGCGGCTTTCAAATCCAGGTCGGCTGGCAAGCCGGAAAAGTGCGTCATCAATTCGCGGATCGTAATACTTTCCTTGCCGTTTTTCCCGAACTCCGGCAGGTACGCATTCACCGGATCGTTGATCCTGATCTTTCCTTCTTCCACCAGCTTCATTACTGAGGTCGCCGTGGCAACGCACTTGGTCAGCGAGGCAATATCGAAGATCGTCTCCGCCGTCATCGCCTCCCGCGTCGGCTCCAGCGAACGCATCCCGAAAGCTTTGCGATACACCACCCGCCCGTCATGCCCAATCAGCACCACTCCGCCCGGAATCGTCCCCCGCGATACTGCCGAGTTCATGACCTCGTCCACCGCCGCAAAGTTTGCCGTCTCCGCGTTTTGTCCGCAGCAGGTGGCCGCCACAATCAGCAGCATCAATCCAAGCCGAACTCCGGATAGAAGCAACGCCGCGCGCCGTTTCACCCGCGTCTTCCAAGCCAAGCCATATTCCATTCCCCTAGTGTGACTGAAATCCGCGCCCCCGTCAGGACAGATTGTCGCGCCATGTTTGTAAGACGATTACCGGCCTCTGACCTTCTTTGGTTTCTGTTTTCGGTGCTATCGTTTGGGTGCTATCGTTTGAAAGATGCGGAAATTTCTGCTCGTCCTCCTCATTCTCTTCGTTTTCGCCGCCGCGACCCTCGCCGATGATGTTGCTGCCGCCGCTACTGCCGCCGATCCCTCGGGCGCGCACTGGGCTGACCGCACCCTGCAGAAAATGCCTCTGGAAGAAAAAGTCGGACAGTTGTTCATGGTCTGGGCCAAGGTTGATTTCATGAACTTCACCGCCGTGGACTATCTCCGCCTGCGCGATGAAATGAAGCAATATCATCTCGGCTCTTTCGGAATCACCTCGCCCATGGATGGCGGCCTGCTCCTCAAAGCCAGCCCTCTCGACGCTGCCGCCCTCACCAATCAGCTACAGCGTGATAGCGACCTGCCCCTGCTCTTCGCCGCCGATTTCGAACGTGGTCTCCCTATGCGCTTTCACGGAGGCACCATGTTTCCTCATGCCATGGCCTTCGGGGCAACCGGCAATCCAGACTACGCCTACCGCTTTGGACGCATCTCCGCCGCCGAGGCCCGTGCCATCGGTGTGCAGTGGAATTTCTATCCTGACGCCGACGTGAACTCCAATCCCAACAATCCCATCATCAATACGCGAGCCTTCGGAGAAGATCCCACCGAGGTCAGCGCCATGGTCACGGCCTTCATCCGCGGAGTTCACGACGGCCGCGGCATGGCCACTGCCAAGCACTTTCCCGGACACGGCGACACTGACACCGATTCGCACCTCGCCGTCTCCCGCGTCAACGCTACTCGCGAGCGTCTTGATCAGGTCGAGTTGTCGCCATTTCGCGCCGCCATCGCCGCCGGAGTCGATGCCGTCATGGTCGGCCACCTCCTCGTCCCCGCCCTTGAGCCAGATCCCAACCGCGTTGCCACCATCTCCGCCAACATCACCACCACGCTGCTTAAGCAGCAACTCGGATTTCAAGGCATCGTCGCCACTGACGCCATGGATATGAACGGCGTAACCCGTATGTTCGGAGGCAACACTCCCCAGAGCGCAGGCCGCGCCGCCGTCGAGGCCATCAAGGCCGGAGCCGACTACATCGTCATCCCCGGCGATCTCGATGGCGCATACAACGGAGTCTTGCAGGCCGTTCGCAGCGGAGAACTCACCGAAAGCCGCATCGACGAATCTGTCGCCAAGCTTCTGCACGCCAAGGCCGCTCTCGGACTCCAGAAGAATCGCTTCGTTGACCTCAACGCCGTGAACACCGCCGTCGAACTGCCGGAAAACGAAGATCTCGCACAAGAGATCGCCGATGATGCCGTCACCGTCGTCCGAGAAAATCTTTCCGAGGGCCGCAAAATTCTGCCTCTCGTCCGCACCACAGCCGCCGCCGCGCAGTATGCCTACCACTCCGCGCCCGCCGCCGGAAATCGTCTGCTCGTGCTGATCTTTACCGATGATGCCCGCTCAGATAACGGACGCGCCCTCGTCCGCGAAGTCCGCACCCGCGTCCCTGACGCGCGTGTGATCTATGTGGATGACATCATGGCATCCGTGCTCTCGTCCCACGTCCTGGAAGCTGCGGTAAACGCCGAGCGCATAATCGCCGCCATCTTCGTCACTCCCTCGGCTGGCCGTACCGCGGTCACGGACATTGGCCCGTCGCTCGACCGCGGCCCCTCTGGAGTCCTCGCCAACGTCATTAAAGCCGCCAGCGATAAGACTGTGGTGGTCGCTCTCGGAAGCCCCTACATCATCGCCCAGTATCCCGCCATCCAGAACTATGTCTGCACCTTCTCCAACGTTCCGGTCTCAGAGTTCAGCGCGGTGAAATTCCTCTTCGGAGAAATCCCCGCCCGCGGCCATCTTCCCGTCACCATCCCCGGCATCGCCCACCGCACCCCAATGCCGGCAAAGTAGACCGGGCGCCCCATTCTTAAACATGCCGAGCGGGTGGCCCATTCAAGCCTGCCGTTTGGCTTGAGTGGGCCAGTTGATCTTGTTCCCGGTTTTGTTCTTGTCGAGTGCAAAGCGAGACTGGGGAAATCTAATAACGCTGGACCCGTTCCAGAACGGGATAGTGAGATACTGGCCCTGTTGTCGACAGCAATCGTGTCGAATGATCTAATGTGCTCAGGTTCGAGAGAGAAATAGCAATGAGTGGAGCAGACGAGCAGTCCTCGCGCATAGTGATCGGCACGGATTCTCTCCATTTGGTCACGGCCATCGTTCTGTTGCTCTGTATTCCCGTAGCGATCATCTTCGCCGTGGGAGCAGTTAAGAGACCTGAGGAACCCGTATGGTGGCTTTTATCGGGTCTTATTGTGGCAATTGCGGCGTATGTGTGTTGGCGAGACATTAGTAGCAAGGACGATTGGGATCGGAACAGCTATCTCGAAATTCAGGGCGGCAGCATCAAGTTTGTGCCGAGCAGAGAGAAGAGTCGTCTCGGATATTCAAGTGCTCAAGCACCATTTCCAGAAGGCGCGACACTGGAGTATCAGAGAGAAACGGGGGACCATTTCTTCACGGGAGATCACGGAGACTACGTTGGAGGTTCTCTGTGGGTCGTAGGTCGAAGTGGAGCAAAGCGGAAGCTGCTTGATCCGATTGGTGTTTTCGCTCGGACGATGTTACTCAATCTTAATCACGTCGGTATTCCGTGCAGGGCCATTAATATCTACAACGGTCAAGATGGAGAGCATACAGAGACTGACATCACGGCCCAATACACAGAGTCCGCGAGGTGCAAAGGCAGCCCCTTTTGGGGCGTTCTCCTCGGAACATCAAGCATGTGGTTAGGTGGAATCGCTGCCATCCTTGTTCGCAACAGCGGGTACGTGATCGGAATCGGTGTGCTGGGATACATTGTGTTCGCCGCAATTCAAGTTCGTAGGTCGCCCTCGAAACGATCAGCAGTTGTGGGTTTACTGGAGACAATTCCGAGCTACGCAGGTGGATACGCCTTTGCGGTAATCGCCGTCTGGTACATCTTCAAATAGTGCACGCTCGTTGTGATTTATGAGACGCCCTCGCGGCGTTTGCAGATACCGAGTAGAAAATCGCCATATAGCTCACAATCCCGGTTCGGGAAAGCGCGACCGGTACTAGACAACTGGTAGTTGTCTTTGCAGAACAAATCACCCATAGCAGACGTTTGGCCCTCACGCTCTTGCAAAGTCGATATACCCGCGCTGCACATCCGTGCTGATCAGTTTGACCCGCAGCTTGTCTCCCACATCCACGGCGCTCCCGTTGGTGTGCAGCAGACCTTCCACATGAGGCTGCAGCACGCGCACGAACGTGCCGTGTACGGTCACTCCCGTGACGATTGCGTCGAACGCCTGGCCGATGCGGTTGCTCATGGCCACCGCTGCAATCCGCTTTGCCATCTCCCTCTCCACCTTGCGCGCTGCATTCTCTTTGGCCGTGCAGTTCGCGGCAATCGCCGCCAGTTCCTCGTCCGTGTACGGAGCAGCCTTACCCGCCAGCACCGCCTTGATCAACCGTTGCGTCACCACATCGGCAAAGCGCCGGTTCGGAGCCGTCGAGTGCGTGTAATCCTGCACCGCCAGGCCGAAGTGCCCCGCCACCGGATCGCCCGGCCGCTCCAGAACGTATTCACCCGGACCCATCAGCTTGATCACCGCCAACGAGAGATCGGCGAAGTGATCCGGATCGGCAGCCTTGCGCTTGATCAGAAAATCATTCAACGCCTTTGAGTCGGCCACTGCCGGAAGCTTTTCGCCAAGTTGCCCAGCGAGCTCCACAATCCGATTCCAGCGCTCCGGCGTCTTCACCACCCGGCGAATCGATGACACCTTTTCCAGCATCCGCGCCACCACTCCATTGGCCGCGATCATGAAGTCTTCAATCAGCTCCGTCGCCGCGTTGATCTGCTGCTTCGCCACGTCAACAATCTGCGAATTCAGCATAATCGGACGCGTCTCGATGGTCTCAATATTCAGCGCGCCATGGCGAAAACGTTCGGCCCGCAACGCGCTCGCAACTTCATTCTGCAAACGCAACTGCGCTTGCAGCTCCGCCGATGCCGCAACCTTAGCCGGAGCCTCGGCCTTGCCCTCCAGCCACGCCCCCACCGCGTCATAGGTAAGCTGTGCCTTGTTGCGCGTGATCGCCCGGTAAACATCGCCGGCCTTCACCTGCCCATCGCCTGAAACAACGGCCTCAATCACAACGCTCAGCTTGTCCGCACCTTCCAGCAGGGAACTGGCGCCTGTAGAAAGCTGTTCCGGAAGCATGGGGAAGTTGCGTACGCCTGCGTAGACGGTGGTGGTCTCTTTCGCGGCATGGCGGTCGATCGCTGAGTCCTTGCCGACGAACGCATCCACGTCGGCGATCCCGATCATCACCTTCACGCCGCCATCGGCCTGTCGCTCGGCCACTTCGATCTGGTCCAGATCGCGGGATGTGTCGTTGTCAATCGATGACCACGGCAACGTCCGCAGATCGCGAATCGCCTCCGTCGCCACAACTGCCGGCGGATGAGAACTCAGCGCTGCAAGCTGTTGCGGCACCCCATCTGGAAAGTCCGGCTCGAATCCGTTTTCCAGCATCGTTTGTTTTGCTGCGGCTTGAAGATCGAAGTGTATGACGCTGGGAGCTTTCATAGCAGGCCCGATATGCTATCACGCGGCGTGCATGAACGTGAAGTACCGTCCCCAATACTCAGATTACGAACATCCTTCTCCCAAATTCCTCTGGTGTTCTCTGGACCTTAACTACGGAACTTATCCGTAATACTCTCAGGCGTTTCCCTGCATTGGAAACCGGCCAACAGGGTCGATATTGGATATGTCAGCAGCTGCCGGACGTATGCAAGCGAACGTCTGGCAGACTCCACCTAAGTTGGGGCATGATGAAAAGCCTACTCGCAGCGTTCTGTTTATTTGCACTTGTTTCGCTCAGCTCTGCTCAAGTTACAGTCAAGGTGACCGGTCTCTCGACCACTTCGCCCATCTCTCTTCAAGCTTCCGCGTCCAGCTCTCACCCAATCACCGGATGGCAGGTTTACCTCGACGGTGTCGACGCCTACACGGGTTCTGCAACTTCAACGATTAGTGCCGCGATCAAGGCTTCTACCGGAGCGCACCAGCTCATCGTCCGCGCATGGGATTCGACCGGCGCCTTCGGTTCTGCCACTGTGACGGCGACCGTATCGGTCTCGGGCAGCACATCCGCGCCAACCACCGGGCTTCCCACGCCTCCATCCACCGCCAAGGTGTTCAGCAATATCAACCAGAACACCTCTGGATGGGCCAACTGCGGCACCGCAGCCTGTGCCGGTGGCAACGGCGAAGGCTCCTACTGGCAGGCATTTGATCAATCGTCTCCTGCAATGAGCGGTCGCAGCATGGAACTCTTCCGTGACGGCGTCTGGTCAAACGCCCTCTGGTTTTGGAAGGCGGGCGCCGATGACGCCGCAACCAACTTCCTCTGGGACTTCTACGTGCAGCTTGACAGCGCGTCCCTGAGCGCCGCGCAGGCTCTTGAATACGACGCCTTCCAGTTCGTCGGCGGATACAACTACATGATCGGCACCGAGTGCAACTACGCTGCCGGCGTATGGGACACCTGGAACGAAGCCACCGGACACTGGCTCCATACCACCGTCCCGTGCAAGAAGTTCGCCGCCGGAACCTGGCATCACATTCAGTGGTACATGACCACCAATCACAGCAGCCACACCTACACCTACAAGACTCTCGTGGTTGACGGAGTGGTCTATAACCTCAATCAGACCCAGCCCGCTAAGTACCTGGCCTGGGGAGACAATACCGGCGTGCAGTGGCAGCTTGACGTCAACGCCGGCGGTGCTGCCTATCACGAGTGGGTAGACAACGCGAAGCTATCAATCTGGTAGTCGCGCAACCTGATACAACGAGGGCTGGCCACGTGCCAGCCCTCTCTATTGCGTCCTAACCTGAATGGGCCTGCATCAGCCCTTGCGTCGTCTCAGCACCTCACTCGTCCGTGAACTCGCTCCCCAGTATTTCCTTCAACGCCCAGGTGATGCGCGAAGTGCTCTCGTTGATCATCTCGGCGCTTTCTCGCTGCTCCAATGTAAGTGACATCAGGATCAGGTCCAGCGCATTGCGAACGCAGTGATTCATCGCGGCAATAACCGCTAACCGGTGAATCACCATCGCGCGACGGCGGCGAACCGCGCGCAACGTGTTGTAGTAAAGAAGGCCAGCGAATAATCCGGCAATGACGTCGGAGCTCACCATCATCACCAGCAGAGACGCGCCTTGCCGGTAAAGCCACAACTCCAGCGCTGCGCTGATGCCGAATACACACATCCCTGCGCCAATCGATACGGCGGTTACCACCCAGGCGGCCGCATCCAATAGCCAAACCACTCCTATATAAGGTGGAATGTCGCCGCTACCAAGATTTTGGCTGGCATATGGCGCAAAGTTTTTCAGGAAATCGGAACCGGTGAGCGGTCTTTCATGGCCGTGTCATCGGCAGTCGCCATGGTAGGCGCTCTGCAAGTGGCACGCTCGGCAACTCCGGGCTCTGTGTAGCTACCTCTTTCCGGACTCTGGCGATAAGTACTGGAGCGGGCAATTCTGGGAAGAAGTGAAAAGGACCAGTGAAGTAATTTTCTCGCAGCTCTGGCGGCAGTTGATTTCCACTATCGCCTGGAGAGAGTCAAAACAGGCATTTTCCAGCAACCCAGCCGGGCAGCGAAGTCCGCAACAGTTCGCACGAACCCTCGCAGACACGCGGGAGTTCAAGAAAAACGCCCAACTGCATATGCAGTTGAGCATTGATATTGGTGGAGGCGAGGGGAGTTGAACCCCTGTCCGAAAGCGCTGAAAGCGAGGAGACTACATGCTTGTCCAATTCAAGCCGTGGTCATTAACCACAACGTTCACCAACCATGCTAAGAATCGGCAAGAAACCTGGGTGGCTAGCCTGTTTGTCTCGCTCTGACCCCCAGACGTAGGGTGCAAAGCCAGCCTACTGTGCGACGTTCTGACCGCAGCCCGTAGGCGAAGCCGCGGAGAACGGCAACTTAATTAATTAAGCTGCGTAAGCCAGTTCAGTGTTGGCAACTGTGTTTGTTTCAAGCGATTAAGGGTGCCTGAACCCCTGCATGCCTCCTGGCCGCAACCGTTTCCGTCGAAGCCGTGACGCCCCCAAATTCTGTACCCAGCCGAGACCCCTGTTTTTGAGTCTCGGTCGGGCTCCGCGTCACGCACGCCAGTTTTGATCGGCGGTTCGCGGAGAACTTTGCGTCTTGGCAACTCCGCGCCGAATTCATTCGGGAGAGTCGCCAGCTTAGCCCGCCGCAGTTTTGCTGCGAGCCTGAAAGGTGTTGACCTTTTCAAAGAGCTGCTTCCACTCTACACCATTTGTGTCTCAGCAGAAGCTTCTAACGTTCAAGCTTACTTAACCCTTTGATGCAGGTCATCCCGAAAAAGATTCACCGTACCTGCCCAACTTCCAGAAATTCCAGCTCCGGAGCCGCCGCTATCACGCCGCACTCCGCCGCCAGCTTGAAGTACAGCGCCAGCCCTTTCCTGCACTCCGCGTCCAGCGTGTAATGAATGTTCTCCTCGAAGTAGCTCACAATCTCCGCCTCGCTCAAGCCCATCTTCGGAGCCCATTCCCTGGCAATCGCCCGCACGTTTTCCGGCCGTAACCCATGGTCGCGCGAGCGCCTGAAGATTCCACCCAGGTCCAATCCTTCGCGCATCTCCCGCAGCGCGGCCTTGCGCACCGTCCACACCGCAAACACGAATGGCAGCCCAGTCTTCGCTCGCCAAACCTCGGCCAGATCGTACGCATACAGTCCGTCGGTCTTCACCATCATCGCCGGATCGCCAATCAGCAGTCCCGCGTCGCACTTCTCCAGCATCGGCCCCAGCACCGGAGCCATCGGCGTCAGCTCGCGATGCCCGCCGAAGAACTTCGTCAGCAGTACCTGCGTCAGCCCCACAGAAGTCCGCGATGACGTGTCCACGGCCACCGTGCGAATCTCCGCCATCGGCACCTTGCTGATCAGTTGGATCGAACGCACCTTGTTCAGCGACGCAATCGCCACATCCGGCAGCACCACCAGCCCCGGAATCGTCGCCGTCGTGATCACCGGAATGATCCCGATATCCGTCTCGCCATCGCGCAGTTTCTGGGCGCACTGCGAAGGCAAGTCGTACTCAATCTCAAAATTCTCGCGAATTTCACGCGAGGGCTCATGTTCAAAGTCCCACATCAGCGGAACCGTATTCAAGAATGAGATAGCTGAAATCTTCAATGCGCGCATAAATGACCGTGCCTACGATACAGATCGTACTCCCCCCGCGCAAGTACCTGGTGGCCCACAACCGCCCGTAGTTGGCGATTGTGGGGTGCCGAGATATCCATGCCAGTTTTCCCGTGACTCTCCTTGCCGTCCTCCGTTACACTCGCCGAATCATGCCGGAAGCAATCGTTTCAGCCGTCTCTGCCAGCGACCGGCAGATGCTTGCCCTTGCGCTCACTCCGCAGCTCGGTCCCACCCGTGTCCGCCGCCTTTTTGAGCGCATCCCGCGTGTAGAAGACATCTTCCGCGCCACCCTCACCGAACTCGAAGCCACCGGACTCCCAGCGGCCTCTGCCCAATCCATCGCCCTCGGAGACTCGCTCCGCCTCGCCGACGAGGAGTTGAAGAAGCTCGCCAAAGTCCCCGGAGTCACCCTGGTCGCCATGGGTTCAGACCTCTACCCCGAGCACCTCGCCCAGATCTATGACCCGCCGCTCGTCCTCTACGTTCGCGGCAACCCGCGCATCCTTCTCGAGCCCGGCATCGCCGTTATCGGCACCCGCCACCCCACCCCTTACGGACTCGGCATGGCTGAGCGCCTCGCGCAAGATCTCGCCAACTGCGGACTCGTCATCATCAGCGGCATGGCACGCGGCATCGATTCCGTTGCCCACAAGGGAGCCGTGCAGGCCCGTGGCCGAACCATCGCCGTCTTCGGAACCGGGGTTGACGTCATCTACCCGCGCGAGAACCGCAAGCTCTCCGAACAGATCCTCGAATTCGGCGGAGCGCTCGTCAGCGAGTTTCCCCTAGCCACCTCACCCGCGCCCCACAATTTCCCGCTGCGCAACCGCATTATCAGCGGACTTTCCCGTGGCGTCCTGGTCGTGGAGGCCGGCGAATTCAGTGGCACCCGCATCACCTCCCGTTGCGCCCTTGAGCAGTGCAGGGAAGTCTTCGCCGTTCCCGGAAACGTCACCAACAAACTCGCATGGACGCCCAACACTCTCATCAAGCAGGGAGCCAAACTCGTCGCCACCTGGGAAGATGTCTTCGAGGAGCTTCCCACCGAAATCCGCGTCCAGCTTCAAGAGCGCCAGTCCACCGTCGCCGAGCCGCGCGCCGCATCCTTATTTGATCCGCCGCCTGCCGCCGAACTTCCCGCCGAACAGCAAAAGGTCTTCTCCGCCATCAAAGCCGATGAGTCGATCCATATCGATGAACTGATCGAAAAGTTCGACTCCGTCCTCTCCAGCTCAGAAATCTTCTCCGCCCTCTTCGAACTCGAAATGAACAACAAAATCCGCCAGCTCCCCGGCAAAAACTACGTCCGCGTCTTCTAGCATCTCGCAAATTGAAGGGTCATCCTGAGTGCAGCGAAGGCCCCCCGTACCGCTCAAGTCTTCCGCTAATCCGCAAGCTTCTCTGCCGTAACTTCCACCCCATCTCCCGAACAAAAGTAATGCTTCCCTAAAACTCCAAGAGTTTCAATAACTTAGCCTCGCTCCACACCCTCTTCCACAGATTCCCGATTTTGCCATGCACCTTCCTTCGTGCTAGCGTACGTTCCAGTTTCCCTACATTCCCAAGAGGTTTTCAGTTGCCCAAAGGTTTAGTCATTGTCGAGTCGCCAGCCAAAGCCAAGACCATCCAAAAGTATCTTGGTGCAGGGTACGACGTCGAAGCTTCGCTCGGTCATATTAAGGATCTGCCCAAGAAGGGCCTCGGTGTCGACGTCGACAATGATTTCTCCACCGAGTATGAGGTCATCCCCGGTAAGGAAAAGGTTGTCGCTCATCTCCGCAAGCTGGCTCGTTCGGCCAACGCCATCTATCTGGCGCCCGATCCTGATCGCGAAGGCGAAGCCATCGCCGCCCATCTTGCCGAAGAGCTCGGCTCGCAGACCGACGGCGGACGCAGCCACAAAGCGCAGGCCAAGCCCGTCTACCGCGTCACCTTCAACGAAATCACCAAGAAGGCCGTGCAGGAGGCCTTTGCCCACCCTCGCGAGATCGACTGGAACCTCGTCGATGCCCAGCAGACCCGCCGCATCCTTGACCGTCTTGTCGGCTTCCAGGTCTCGCCCCTGCTGTGGGATAAAGTCCGCCGTGGTCTCTCCGCCGGACGCGTCCAAACCGTAGCTCTCCGCCTCATCGTTGAGCGTGAGCGCGAGATCCAGAAGTTCGAGACCAGGGAGTACTGGACCCTCGACGCCCATCTCCACGCCTCCAAGGCTCCAGCCTTTGACGCCCGATTCCTCGGCGTCAACGGTGAAAAGCAGGAGATCAACAACGAGGAAGAATCCAAACGCGTCGTGGAAGCTCTTGAAGCTGCCGCCTGGGCCGTCTCTACCGTCAAGCGCGCCGAGCGCCGCCGCAACCCAACGCCGCCCTTCACAACCTCCAAGTTCCAGCAGGACGCATCGCGCAAGCTCGGCATGACCGTCAAGCGCGCCATGATGGTTGCCCAGCGTCTCTATGAAGGCGTCGAACTCGGCACTGAAGGCACCGTCGGTCTCATCACCTACATGCGTACCGACTCCACCCGCGTCTCTGCCGATGCGCTCACAGAAGTGCGCGAACTCATCGGCCGTGACTACGGCAAGGCCTTCATGCCTGAGCAGCCCAACGTCTACAAGACCAAGGCTGCCAACGCGCAGGAAGCTCACGAAGCCATCCGTCCCAGCTCCGCCCTGCGTACGCCTGATGACGTGCGCCCCTATCTGCCGGATGACGAGTTCAAGGTATACAAACTCATCTGGCAGCGCATGGTCGCCTCGCAAATGTCGGCTGCCATCTTCGACCAGACCACCGTCGATATCGACGCGACCTCCAAATCCAATGCCAATCGCTATAACTTCCGCGTCACCGGATCGGTCCTGAAATTTGAAGGCTTCCTCAAGGTTTATGAAGAAGCCAAAGACGCCAAGGATGAGGAAGACGAGTCCCTCAAGCACAAGCTGCCGCCGCTCGAAGAAGGCCAGGCTCTCAAGCTGGAAGCTCTCAAGCCTGAGCAGCATTTCACCGAGCCGCCGCCACGCTTCAATGAAGCCTCGCTGGTCAAGGAGCTCGAAGAACGCGGTATCGGACGCCCATCTACCTACGCCGCCATCATCACCACCATCGTTGATCGCGGCTACGTGCAGAAAACCGCCGGACGTGGAGGGAAATTCTTCCCCACCGAAATCGGCTTCGTCGTCACCGAGCTGCTCGTCGCCAATCTCAAGGACATCTTCGATTACGAGTTCACCGCCCGCATGGAGCTCGATCTCGACCAGATCGAAGACGGCTCCATCAAGTGGACCACCGCGCTCCACGAGTTCTACGACAAGTTCGAAGAAGATCTCGAATACGCCGGCGAGCACATGGAAAACATCAAGCGCATGGAGAAGGCTACTGACCAGAAGTGCGAGCGCTGCGGCTCTCCGCTGGTCCTCAAGTGGGGCAAGCACGGCTCGTTCTTCGCCTGCTCAACGTTTGACAAGAAGGACCCCAACTCCTGCACCTCCACCAAGGAAAATCCCATCAATCTCACCGACCTTGGTGACGCGGAAATTTCCTCCAACAATGAAGAGGAGTTCTGCGAAAACTGCGGCAAGCCCATGGTCCTGAAGCGCGGACGCTTCGGCACCTTCATGGCCTGCACCGGATATCCCGAGTGCAAAACCACCCGCCGTCTTGACTCCGTGCAGAAAAAGCCCGACACGCCGCTCGAAGAGAAGTGCCCCGACTGCGGGCGCAATCTTCTGCTCCGCAACGGACGCTTCGGCGAGTTCATCTCCTGCTCCGGCTACCCCGAGTGCAAGTACATCAAGCAGAACTTCATCGGCGTAAAGTGCCCGCTCTGCAAAACCGGAGAGATTGTCGAGAAGAAAGCCCGCCGCGGAAACTTCTTCTACGGCTGCGCCAACTATCCCAAGTGCGACTTCACGGCCGCCACCAAGCCCGTCGCCGAAACTTGCCCTGACTGCGGCAGCCCCTACCTGCTGGAAAAGGTGACCAAGGAAGGAACTTTCCTCATCTGCCCCAACAGTAAGCCGCCCGCCAAGTCCCGGACCGCCGCGAAAACCGCCAAAACCAGGGCCGCGACGAAGTCCGCGAAGAAGTCAGCATTGAAGACCGTTGCCGAAGCCGCCGTCCCCGAAGTCGAACCCGGCTCCTGCACCTTTTCAAAGAAGATAGCCGAACCCCAACCCGAGGCCGAACCCACCGTAGCCTGATGAGAGTGGAAGAAATCCAGAGGTGCCCCATCCTAACCGCGTTTTTCGGTTAAGGTGGGGCTTTTGACTTTGTTCTGCCTTTTTTGGCTTGACCCCGCTAAACTCCAACCGGAAACGGCTTGATATGCTCTTCTGAACTGCTCACGCCTCTGCCGCCAAACATTTCGAAGCGTCCCTGCAGCAGAGACATCAATCCCGTGTACCAGTAGCCATACACAAACAAAATAAGGAAGGGAACTGTGATGTAATTTTCGTTGCTGATCGCGTACCACACCGTCATCGCAAAGTACGTTCCCACCGCAAGTTCAAGCCACGGAATCATGCCCAGACGCTTGCGATACTTTCTCGCCGCCTGCACCGCCGCGCTCTTCTGTCCCTTGCCCTGCACACTGTACTTCGGAGTGCGCGCGAACGCCGACTGCTTGCCGATCAGTGCCTCGATCACGCCCTTCGAGTTCGTAATCGTCAGCCCAATTCCCAGCGCCATCAGGAATGGCAGATAGAAGAATGTCCGCCACCAGCGCTTCGGAAACAACTCCTTCTGCGAAACCAGGTAGAAGCTCGAAATCGAAAACGTTGACGCCAGAAACAGCGGCACGTCGATGTACATCATCTGGAACCAGCCCTGGTAAAAGCGAATCACCATCGCGGGCAGCAGCAGCACGCTCAACATGATCATCAGCGGATAGCTCAGGTTTGCCGTCAGGTGATACCACGCTTCAATCTTTTCCCGCTTGCTCACATTCGCCTTCATCACCTGCGGCAAGTCTTTGATCGAGCACTGAATCAGTCCCTTCGCCCAGCGTACCTGCTGCGTCTTGAAGGCCGTCATCTCAATCGGCAGCTCTGCCGGACACTCCACGTCCTGCAGATAAAGGAAGCGCCATCCTTTCAACTGGCAGCGATAGCTCAGGTCCGTGTCTTCGGTCAGCGTGTCATGCTGCCAGCCGCCTGCCTCTTCAATCGCCCGGATGCGCCACATTCCCGCCGTGCCGTTGAAGTTGAAGAACACGCCCGCCCGTGAGCGTCCACCGTGCTCCAGCACAAAATGCCCATCCAGTAGAATCGCCTCAACCTCGGTCAAGAAGGAGTAGTGCCGGTTGATGTGCGTCCAGCGTGTCTGCACCATGCCGATGCCGGGCTCGGCAAAGTGGTGAATCACCTTCATGATCCAGTCCGTGGGAGGCGTGAAGTCCGCGTCGAAGATCGCCACGTACTCGCCCTTCGCCGTCTGCAATCCGTGTTCCAGCGCGCCCGCCTTGTAACCGCTGCGGTCGGTGCGGTGGATGTGAACAATGTCATGGCCAAGCGCGCGGTAGCGCTCCACCACCTCGGCCGCAACCGTCACCGTCTCATCGGTCGAATCGTCCAGCAGTTGAATATCCAGTAGCTCGCGAGGATACTCCAGCTTGCAGATCGATTCCACCAGCCGGTCCACCACAAACTGCTCGTTGAAAATCGGCAGTTGGATGGTCACTCGCGGCAAACTGGCGAACGTCGATTTTGGCGTTGTCGTCTTGTTCTTGCGGTACTTGTAATACATCCAAACAAGCTGGTACCTGTGGAAGCCGTATGAAGCCAGGATGATCAGCACAATGAAATATGGGATCAGCAGCATCAGGTCGAACCCGTTGGCGTGGTACAGTCCCTTGAATGTAGGGTTGGTCTGCTTCTGCAGAAACGTCACCACCGGATTCGGCCGGGGCACAAGCGCGATCATGGTCGCAAAATGAGTGATCAAGGCGGATCCCAAACAACTGGATTAGGCCGGATGCAAATGATTCCCGGAAAACTCGATTGTACCCGAAGCCGCCTACGCCGCCGCAACCTCTCGGCCAGCATAATATTGTTGGTAATCTTTCTCTGGATTCTCACAACAGGACTCCAGGCTCAGTCCTCCGCCACACCCGAACACGCTCCACAACAATCCGCGCCGCCTCAATATCCTGAAGTCGCATGGCTCGGTCCTTCCAGCTACTGCAATCCTTTCTTCGGATTCCGCCTCGCTCTGCCCTCTGAATTCAAGTCCGACAAAATTTATCTCCCCGTGCAGCAGCCGCAGGGCGGCCACGTCCTTCTCGCCCTGTATCTTCAGCGTCTCGGACGCTCCGCTCAACTTTTTGTCTCGGCCTTTCAAGACAGCTCAGAAAATCCCGCCCACCTCGCCGCCAAAGCCCGCGTCAAACAGGCGCAACACGCAGGACTCAATGCCAGCGGTCCCCGTGAAGTCTCCATTCACGAGCATAAGTTTTCTCGCCTTGACATTATCGGAGACCCGCAAGGCATCGGCGTCGAAAGGAGCTTTTACTTCGCAGCCCACGGCTACGTGATTCATTTCGCCATCTTTTCGCACCAGCAGGAATTGGCCGGAGCCGTCGAGTCCGCCATCCTCCAGCGCATCCAGTTCGCGGACTCCGCCGCCGACTCCTGCGCCGCCACCCCGGCCCTCGCGTCTTCGCCCGCTGCTGTCGCCGCAGACCTGTCCTCCGCGCCCACCGCCTCCGTGCCCAATGCCGCCGCCGATCCTCACACCTTCTACGGTCCTGCGTTGCCCACCGCTCTTGTGGATGAAACCTTGCGTCAATCGCCCGGCCTCTCAATTCCATCCGGCGAGTTTTCGAACAGTGCCTTCACCGACCCCGCGCTCGGAGTCCGCTTCGAACTTCTGCCGCGCTGGCAGCCGCTGCCCGCCGCCGAGGCTTATCGCGTCCTCGAACTCATGCGCGACCCACAGGACGATCCCGCAAGCTCGGACCGCCGCCGCGCTCTTTTTCGCGCCTGCTCCCGCGTGCTCTTCGCCGCCGCTGATCCCAGCATAGAGATTACGGCTGAGGTGCATCCCGGCCTTGCCATCGTCGCCATGCCCCTGGGATGCGTGCCGGACATGATGCTGCCCACCGCAGACGATCACGCCGGGGCCGAAGATTTCGCCACCATCATGGCCCGCTCGTTGGGCCTCACCCTGCTCGCTCACGGCCACGTCCGCGCCAACCCCCAGGGACGCCTCGTCTTCCACCTCGACGGAACCTTGCCCTACCGGATTCCCGGCGAGAAACTCTCCCGCAGGCTCAGTCTGCGCGTCTCCGCGGTCTCCAGTGGCAACTGGCTCCTCTTCGTCTATACGGTCGCGCCCACCCCCGCCGCTGAGCGCGAATTTGAATCCCGCGTCGCCATCGCCAGTCCCGCAAAATAAAAGAAGGCGCCGCCAGGACGCCTTCCTCTTCCTGCGTAATGCCTTCAACCCTACTTATCTGCCAGTGCCTCGCCGCTTGTTCCCGCCTTTTCTGCCACAAACGTGTCCGTCGTCCCGCGTCGGGTGTCTTCGCTCACCATCGTCAGCGACTTTCCATCCGGCGCAAGCGTAATGCGTGACGAGCCGACCACTTCTCCGTTGCGCTTGTACGTCTCCTGGAACGTGTGGTCGTCGATCTTCTTCAGCACCACCGCGGTCATGCCCGGGTCGCCGTGGAAGGGATAGTCCTTGCCGTCGAACTTCGCGCTGTAGTTCTCGCCCGTGCTTGCCTTGTAAGTAACGCCATCCCCGTTCATGGAGTAGCGGAAGGTCAGCGCGTTGTCAGAGACAGACTCCCATTTGTCCTGCCTCCATGATCCCGTCAGCGCGTGCGCGCCCGTCTGTGCCGCTCCAACCCGCGATGACACTCCCGTCGCCATCACCGCCTGGTCGCTGCCCGCCCGATGCTCTTCGTACTTCTGCGTCAGCGTCTGGCCATCGGCAGATATGGTCAGCGTGTCTTTGAAGATGACCTTGCCGTCCTTCGTCCCAACCCGCTCCACCGTGTTGTCGTTCACCTGCGTAATCTTCTCGCTGTCCACGTAAGGCGAGCCCGCAATCCTGTGCTCCTGTCCGTCGGCCTTGATGTTCACCTTCGGATTGCAAGTGGAGCAGCTATACATGCCATCCTTCAACTCATAAACCATCGGCTTTGAATCGATCTTGGCCTGGCCCAGGTCAATCTTCCATGTACCATCAACTCCGCTCTGCGCAAGCGCTCCCAGCGGCAGCATCAACAGCATGAGCCCTAGAATTTTTCTCATCGTCCATTCTCTCCCAACGTGCGTTCAGACGTGTTAAAACGGGAGAGAGCGAAAGCCCTTTGGCTTCCGCTCCCTTTTTTGTGTGCCGTGAGTTCCGCCCGTTTACTTCTCTGCCTCCTGTTTCTCCTGCCGTTCCGCAACAAACGTGTCGCTTGTACCGCGGTGCATGTCCTGGCTCACCATGGTCAAAGCCGTGCCATCTTGTGAAAGCGAAATTTTCGATACGGACACCACTTCGCCATTGCGCTTGTCGGTCTCTTCAAACGTGTGATCGTCGATCTTCTTCAGCGAAACCGAAGTCGTTCCAGGATCGCCGTGATAGGGATAGTCCTTGCCGTCGAACTTGGCGCTGTAGCTTTCTCCGGTGCTTGCCTTGTAGTTCACGCCGTCTCCCGTCGAGGCGAGGGTAAAGGTCAGCCAGTTGCCGGAAGCCGATTCCAGCTTGTCCACCTTCCATGAGCCGGAAATCGCAGCGGCTCCCGTTTCCGGCTCTCCAATCCGCGTCAACATGGAGGTAATGCTCACCTCCTGCGCGCTTCCTTCCGGATGCCCCTCGTAATGACGCGTCATCGTTTTGCCGTCGGCAGAAATCGTCATCGTGGCGCGGTATGCAAGTTTGCCGTCCTTTGTCGCAACTACTTCAACCTTGTGGTCATCCACCACCATGACCTTCTCGCTGTCCGCGTAAGGAGATCCCGTGATCTTGTGCTCCTGTCCGTCGGCCTTGATGTTGATCTTCGGATCGCATGTGGAGCAGCTGAACATGCCATTTTTTAACTCAAAAACTCTCGGCTTCGTGTCCATCTGTGCCTTGTTAAGGTCGATCTTCCACGTACCGTCCATTCCGTTTTGCGCAAACACGGCCATCGGAAGCATCAGCAGCAGCATCCCTAAAACTTTTCTCATCGTTATCCTCCAGAACTGTTGGTGTGAAAGGGGTCGGTATACAAGTGGTAGTGGAAGGGGCCGAAGACTCACCTTTGGCCCCAGATGCAAGCTTGCGTTGTGGGCTGCTACTTTTCCGCTTCTGCCGTTTCCTGCTTGTCGGCAACAAACGTATTGGTTCGGCCCGCGCGTTTGTCCTGGCCTACCTGCGTGAGTGACTTGCCGTCGGGTGAAACTGAAAGCCGCGAGACGTACAGCACCGTGCCGTCACCTGCCTTGTAGCTCTCTTCGATCGTGTTGGCGTCGATCCTCTTCACCGAAACCACGGCTGTTCCCGCTCCTCCTTTGAACGGATAGTCCTTGCCGTCGAACTTGATGTTGTAGGCTTCGCCATCGCTTCCCGTAAACTTCAACCCGTCGCCGGTGGAGACAAAGGTTAAGGTCATCGGATCGGATGCACCCGTCTTCTGGGGTATCCACGAGCCTGAAATCGCATGGGCTCCCGTCTCCGCTTCTCCGCTGCGCGCCAGCTCAGTCGAGAAAGACGACTTCGTTCCATCCGTCGTGTATCCATCTACGTGGCGTTCCAGCATCTTTCCATCCGATGACACCTTCGCCATCGCCTGGAAAGTGACCCTGCCATCCTTTTTCGCGATCACTTCAATAGTGTTCGGGTCCACTATCTTGACGCTTTCGGTGTCAATTTCAGGATTCCCCGTCAGCTTCTGGTCCGTTCCGTCGGCCTTGACTGAAACCTTCGGAACGCAGCTCAAACAACTGAACATGCCATCCTTCAGCTCATAAACATCCGGCTTTGTGTCCAATTGCCATTTGTCGTCATTGATTCGCCATATCCCGTTGAATGCGCTCTGCGCAAACAACGACATCGGAATCGTCAGCAGCAACATCCCTAGAACTTTTCTCATCGTCATCCTTCTTCGAAGTGGCGGGTCAAAGAGGTGATTGTGAGGAGCCGGATTTGCACCGGCAGGCTATGGCAAGCGGAGATAAGCATCCTTGCCGTGCAGATGGATGCTGGCTCTTCCCGGTGAGATGTGGCAGTTCCGCAAGAATCGAGGGCTGCCCAGAGCAGCGTGCCAGAGCTGCGGGTGGGCCATTCAAGCCCAAGCGCCCGCAGCCGGAGCGGCGCTGTTGCCGCGTACCCGGCTGCCGCCCTCCTTCGGATTGAGTGGGCCCGTTGACTTTCTCTTGCGACCGACTTTCCCCTTTCGCCCTCACCAAAATTCCCACTCTGGATTTTCAGAGGTTCTCACTCCCGATTGTGAGTTAAATCACTGTCATTCGGGTCGTCTCGTAGTGCAATGTTGACTGGGAATCAAGCCACACACAAAACAGAGCTGTTGTCCGGCGCTCGTTCCGGCAGCCCGTCTTAACTATGTGTTCTCGCACAAAGTCCTTGGAGGACCAGTTCATGAGTCGAATCAAAGTGACTGTTGACGGCAATGAAGCCGCAGCTTACGTCGCGCACAAAACAAACGAAGTTATCGCCATTTACCCCATTACTCCCTCTTCGCCCATGGGCGAATTCAGCGATCAGTGGACCTCCGAAGGGAAGCCCAATATATGGGGTTCGGTCCCGCACGTGATGGAGATGCAGAGCGAAGGCGGAGCCGTGGCGGCTCTCCACGGCGCGCTCCAGGGCGGCAGCCTGGGTACCACCTTTACCTCGTCGCAGGGCTTGCTGCTGATGATTCCGAATATGTACAAGATCGCCGGCGAACTCTCGCCCTGCGTCATTCACGTCGCGGCCCGCGCCATCGCCGCCCAGGGTCTCTCCATCTTCGGAGATCACCAGGACGTGATGGCCGTTCGCCAGACCGGATGGGCGCTGCTGGCCTCCAACAATGTTCAGGAGGTCATGGACACCGCCCTCATCGCGCAGGCCGCAACCCTTGAATCGCGCATACCCTTCGTGCATTTCTTTGACGGATTCCGCACCTCGCATGAAGTCGGCAAGGTCGAGCAACTCACCGTGGAAGATATGCGCGCCATGATCCCCGAGGAGTTTGTCCGCCAGCACCGCGCCCGCTCGCTCTCGCCTGACCGTCCCGTGCTTCGTGGAACCGCCCAGAATCCTGACGTCTACTTCCAGGCCCGTGAGACTGTCAATCCCTTCTACACCGCTGTCCCGGCCATCCTTGAGAAGGCCATGAACCGGTTCGCCCAGATCACCGGGCGTCAGTACAAACTGTTTGACTACGTCGGCGCTCCGGATGCCGAACGCGTCATCATCCTCATGGGCTCGGGCTGCGATGTCGCCGAAGAGACCGTGAACCAGTTGGTTGCCCAGGGCGCCAGGATCGGCGTGCTGAAGGTTCGCCTGTTCCGGCCCTTCTCCGCCGAGCATTTCCTCGCCGCGCTGCCCTCCACCGTCCGCTCCATCTCCGTGCTTGACCGCACCAAGGAGCCCGGCTCCGTCGGCGAACCGCTCTACCAGGAGATTCTGACTTCGCTGGCTGAGAGCTTCGCCTCCGGCAAAATCGCTTCCATGCCGAGAGTCGTCGGCGGCCGTTACGGTCTATCCTCCAAGGAATTCACGCCCGCAATGGCCAAAGCCGTCTTTGACGACCTCGCCGAAATCGTGCCCCACAATCACTTCACCGTCGGAATCAACGATGACGTGACCCACAATTCGCTGCCGTACGATCCCAAGTTCTCCACCGAAGATCCGCGCACCGTACGCGCTCTCTTCTTCGGACTTGGCGCGGATGGCACGGTAGGCGCCAACAAGAACTCCATCAAAATCATCGGCGAAGACACCGAAAACTATGCCCAGGGCTACTTCGTCTATGACTCGAAGAAGTCCGGCTCCATTACCACCTCTCACCTCCGTTTCGGCCCCAAGCCCATCCGCTCCAGCTACCTGATTTCGCGCGCCAACTTTGTCGCCTGTCACCAGTTCGGCTTCCTTGAGCGTATTGACGTGCTCAAACTCGCCGATGAAGGTGCGGTCTTCCTGCTCAACAGCCAGTTCAGCAAGGAAGAAGTATGGGATCAGCTCCCCCGCCCGGTGCAGCAGCAAATCATTACCAAGAAGCTCCAGTTCTACGTGATCGATGGTTACAGCGTGGCCAAGGAAACCGGTATGGGCCAGCGCATCAACACCATCATGCAGACCTGCTTCTTCGCCATCAGCGGCGTGCTGCCTCGTGATGAAGCCATTGCCGCCATCAAGAAGGCCATCAAGAAGACCTATGGCCGTCGTGGTGAAGCCGTTGTCAACCAGAACTTCGCTGCCGTTGACAGCACCCTTGAGCACCTCTACCGCGTTGAAGTCCCAGCCAGCGCCTCCAGCAAGGTCGAGCTTCGTCCGCCGGTTCCCGCGCAGGCGCCAGCCTTCGTCCAGAACGTTCTTGCACCCATGATCTTTGGCGATGGCGACGATCTTCCCGTTAGCATGTTGCCCAACGATGGAACCTATCCCACCGGCACCGCGCAGTGGGAGAAGCGCAACATCGCGCTCGAAGTTCCAGAGTGGGATGAGAAGCTCTGCATCCAGTGCGGCAAGTGCGTGCTGGTCTGCCCGCATGCTGTCATCCGCGCCAAGGTTTATCCCGCGGACAAGATGACCGGCGCGCCGGAGTCCTTCAAGTCCGCCACGCCCAAGTGGAAGGACTTTGCAACCTTCAAGTACACCTTGCAGGTCGCTCCTGAAGACTGCACCGGATGCGCTCTCTGCATCGAGGTCTGCCCGGCCAAGTCCAAGAGCGAAGCCAAGCACCGCGCCATCAACATGGTTCCGCAGCCTGCCGTCCGCGAGCGCGAAGCTAAAAACTGGGAATATTTCCTCTCCCTGCCCGAGGTTCCGCGCGAACAGCTTGCGCTCTCCCAGGTCAAGGACGTGCAACTTCTCCAGCCGCTCTTTGAGTTCTCGGGCGCATGCTCTGGATGCGGTGAAACTCCGTACATCAAGCTGCTCACCCAGCTCTTCGGAGACCGCACGGTCATCGCCAACGCCACCGGATGCTCGTCGATCTACGGCGGCAACCTGCCCACCACGCCTTACTCCCAGAACAACGATGGCCGCGGTGTGGCATGGTCCAACTCGCTGTTTGAAGACAATGCCGAGTTCGGTCTTGGCATGCGTCTCTCCCTTGACAAGCACCGCGACTACGCCCGCGAGTTGTTGGTTCGCCTCGCCGCAAAGCTGCCTGAGGAGCTGGTGAAAGCCCTGCTCACCGCATCGCAGAAAGGTGAAGCGGCCATTGCCGAACAGCGTGTCCGTGTTCTGCTGCTCAAGCAAACCCTCGCAACCGTGGATCAGCCCGAAGCTCGCGCCCTGCTCGATGTTGCCGATAATCTCGTCGACAAATCAGTCTGGATCGTAGGCGGTGACGGCTGGGCCTATGACATCGGTTACGGCGGCCTCGATCACGTCATGGCCTCGGGACGCAACATCAACGTCCTCGTCCTTGACACCGAGGTCTACTCCAACACCGGCGGCCAGATGTCCAAATCAACGCCGCGCGGAGCCGTTGCCAAGTTCGCTGCAGGCGGCAAGGCGCGTCCCAAGAAAGACCTCGCCCTCATCGCCATGAGCTACCCGGCCTACGTCGCCCGCGTCGCCATGGGCTCCAGTGACATGCAGACCATCAAGGCCTTCAATGAAGCGGAAGCCTTTGACGGTCCGTCGCTCATCCTCGCCTACAGCCATTGCATCGCGCACGGCTACGATCTCGTCCACGGACTCGATCAGCAGAAGCTTGCCGTGCAGAGCGGTCACTGGCCGCTGTTCCGCTACAATCCGGCCGCTGCGCCGGGTCAGGCGAACTTCAGTCTGGATAGCAAGGCTCCCAGCATTCCGCTGGAGCAGTACATCTACAACGAAACCCGCTACACCATGCTCCGCCAGAGCAATCCGGACGAAGCGAAACTCCTGCTCACCGAAGCACAGCAGGATGTCACCGACCGCTGGAAGCGTTATGAAGCCCTGGCCCAGGAGTTCGCGGCTACACCAGCACCGGCAACCGCCGCCGTAAAGGGAGTCCAGTAATGATCGACCTGTCCACAAGCTATCTCGGACTCAAGCTGCGCAGCCCGCTTGTCGTCGCCGCCTCGCCTCTGTGCAAGGACCTCACCAACATCCGTCACATGGAGGACTGTGGCGCATCCGCCATCGTCCTTCACTCACTCTTCGAGGAGCAGATTAACCTCGAGGCCAACGAGCTAGACCGCTTCCTCTGGGACGGCTCCGAACTCGGTGCCGAAAGCACCACCATCTTTCCCGACCTCGGCAATTACAACCTGGGGCCTGACGCGTATCTCGAACACATTCGCCAGGCCAAGCAGACCGTCTCGATTCCCGTCATCGCCTCGCTCAACGGCGTCTCGCGTGGTGGCTGGGTCAGCTACGCCCGTGAAATGCAGCAGGCCGGCGCTGACGCCATCGAACTGAATGTCTACTTCATCCCTGCCGATCAGGCCGCCAGTTCGGCGGATATCGAAAAGCTCTATATCGATCTCGTCACCGAAATCCGCAGCACCGTCTCCATTCCCGTAGCGGTCAAAATCGGTCCCTATTTCAGCGCCTTCGCTAACATGGCGCAGCGTCTGGAGGCAGCCGGAGCCAACGGCCTCGTCCTCTTCAACCGTTTCTATCAGCCGGATTTCGACCTCGAAGCCCTTGAGGTCAAGCCCGTCGTCACACTCTCCAACAGCAGCGAACTGCTGCTCCGCCTGCACTGGACCGCCATGCTCTACGGCCACGTCCATGCAGACATCGCCATCACCGGCGGTGTCCACACTGCGGAAGACGTGGTCAAGTCCATGATGGCCGGTGCCAGGGTCACCATGCTGGCCTCCGCCCTGTTGCAGAACGGCATTGGATACCTGCGCCCGCTGCGCAATCAACTCGAAGCCTGGCTCGAAAGGCGTGAGTACGAAAGCATTCAGCAGATGCAGGGCAGCATGAGCCACAAAAACGTGCCGAACCCCAAGGCCTTCCAGCGCTCCAACTACATGAAGGTGCTCTCCAGCTACGTAGGTAAGTAGCTGCGGAACCAGATCGGGTTGCCACAAAGAAAAAGGAGCGGCCACGTGCCGCTCCTTCCTTCTTGTATGTGATCCGCTTACGCCGCTCGCGTCCCTGACTTGAGCTGATAGTTGCCTTCGAACGTCACCTCGGTTTCCGTGGGAGAGGTCATGTGTCCCTTGAATGTTCCATTGCCTGAAATGCCGGCGAACTGGCCTGTCCCGTGCGTGTACTTCCACGTCCCCTCGAACGACACTTTGTCGTTCTTGGTTGAGACTTTGCCCTCATAGGTCCCGCCCTCGCGGTCGCCGTTGGCATGTTCGTTCATAAAGTAGCCGCGCTCATGCCCATTGCCGTTCGTAACGTCTGCGGTGCTCCAGGAACTATGTCTGGTGTTGTTGAACTGAGGGTTGCTGCACGTCTGGTGAGCGGTGCCCCCTCTGACTATCAACTGGTGTCCGGCTGTGTCATTGCATGAAACGATTGTCTGTGTCGAGGAATTGCCCTTCAACTGTCCCGTAAAGTTTGGCATGGTTACTCCTTTTGACGTTGACGTTCATGAATCGGCCCGGGGAACCGGAGTCTTCTCACATTCGGAAGTCCGACCCCGCGTACTTTGGGTTACCCGCGTACTTCGGATCGCAGATACGTAGCCTGTCCCCTGATCATTCCCGCCGCAGAACGGTAATGGCGTCAATGTGCGCCCGGAAACATACTGGCAGCCTGCGCCGGCCAGTCCATCATTTCGTAAACCGTCGAATGGGAGTAGATGAATCAGGAACCTGCCTCGGCACACTGCAACACTTCCGCCGGGGCAGCGACTACAGAAGCATCGCGTCTCCCGAAAGTTGCCCACGATTACAGAGCCGCTGAATAATCCTTCTTGCCTGGGTGCCCCACCTTCGCGCCGAAGCGCCCGCAGCCGGAGCGGCTTTTGTTGCCGCGTACCCGGCTGCGAAGCGCTTTTTGGGCGATAAGGTGGGGTTTTTGATTGTGCTCTGCTTCTGCCCTCGGCCGGCTTCTCTGCGTCCACTCACTCAGGCTCGCCGGAAAGAAACGTAAGGTCGCGGCATCTCTTTTGCTCATCTATTCCCTGATGTCGTTTCCCTCCAGGGGAGACTAAGCTAGATAAAGTTCTGCATCAGGCATTGAAAGTCTGGAGGCGCCGTGCAGGTACGTCGCAAGAGGGAATACAAAGTACTGAAGTCCGTTGCTGCTGGAGTTTTGGTCTGGGTGGCCTCGTCGGCTGCGCAATTCGCATTGCTGCCCCTAGACCGTTCAATCGTCCTCCGCCAGGTTATCGCCAACTCCATCGGAGGCTTGGTAACGGTGATTGTGATCTTGGCAATGCAGCTCAGCCATGAGGAAGTTCACTACCAATTAGCCATGGAGCGTACCGCGATTGTGGCGGAGCTGAATCACCACGTGCGCAATGCCATCTTCCCCATGCACGTCGCGGTCCAATCCCTCGGAGACGTGGACGCAAAAAAGATTGCTGACGATTGTGTGGAACGGATCAATCTTGCGTTAAAGGATGCTACCTCTGACGCCTTGTCGGGCCGGATCGATTATGCTGGGACTAGCGGTTCAAGCGAGACGCACTCGTAATTGTCAGTGCAACTCGCAGCTAAGAGGAATGAATGTCATTTACGGCTCTGTTAGTGGACGACGATCTGATGGTTCTCCAAACCATCAGATCCGTCTTTGAAAAGCGTGAGTTCGTCGTCTCCACCGCGGTTTCAGCGGCCCAGGCACTCTCTGTGCTCGAACGGCAATCTTTCGATCTCGTCGTCACCGATATGCGCATGGAGACCGACACTTCCGGCTTTGAAGTCGTCCGCCGCGCAAAGGCCCACGCGCACCCTCCCATCACGGTCATCCTCTCGGCCTTCCCGATTCCGGCATTCGATTGGCATGACGCAGGCGCCGATGCAATGTTCGTGAAAGGTGGCGGCGTCTCCCGCATCCTCGATGACATCGAGCAGCTTCTCCACGCTAATGTTCAGAGCGGGCCCGCCGCGTGACTTGCAAGACCATCACAGAGGTTGTCCATAAATTCAGAGCTGAGCCGCCGGGGGGCTCCGCAACAACAGAAACCCTGAGGGTGTCCTAACCCGCTGTTGGTTAGGGCGGGGTTTTTGACTTTGCATCTGATTGTGAGTATTGAGTGGCCTGTTGACCTTCGCCGTTTGCCCCTCCTGATATGATAAGCAGTTTGCTGATTCACCCCAGGAGTTCTCTATGAATCGTCGCATCCTCGCCCTCATGGCGTTGTTATGCAGTCTTGCCGCTTTCTCCCTTGCCGATGAAGGCATGTGGCTCTTCAACAAGGCACCCAAGGATCAGATCAAGAAGGAATACGACTTCGCCCTCACCGACCCTTGGCTTGAGCATCTTCGCCTCGGCTCCGTCCGCTTCAATAACGGAGGCTCCGGCTCATTCGTCTCCGAAGACGGACTCGCCTTCACCAATCATCATGTGGGCCGTGTCTGCCTGCAGCAGCTCTCCACTGAAAAGAAAGATTTCATCAAGGATGGTTTCTACGCCAAAACCGAGGCCGAAGAAGGCAGGTGTCCCGACCTCGAACTCAACCTCCTCATGGATATTTCAGATGTTACCGCCGAAGTGCAATCCGCGGCCCAGCCCGGCATGAGCGATGCCGACGCCGCCCAGGCACAGCGCCAGAAGATCTCTGCCATTGAAAAGCAGTGCTCTGACAAGAGCGGTCTGCGCTGCGACGTGGTCACTCTCTACGCCGGTGGCATGTACAACCTCTACAAGTACAAAAAGTTCACCGACGTGCGCGTTGTCTTTGCCCCTGAGGCGCAGATGGCCTTCTATGGCGGCGATCAGGACAACTTCGAGTACCCGCGCTACGATCTCGACATTACCTACTTCCGCGTCTATGAGAACGGCAAGCCGGCGCACCTCGCCAACTATCTCAAGTGGTCTCCCACTGGAACCAAGTCCGGCGACCTTGTCTTCGTCTCCGGAAACCCCGGCAGCACCGAGCGTCTGCTCACCATGCCTGAGCTCTACTTCCTCAAAGACGTGCAGACTGGATTCGCGATTGAACAGTTCACCCGCCGTGACAAGGCTCTGCATATGTTCGCCGCACTATCCGCGGAAAACGCGCGTGTCTCATCGGACGCAATCTTCGGCACGGAGAATTCCTTGAAGGCCTACAAAGGCCGCCTCGGCGGACTCGATGATAAGGAACTGATGGCGAAGAAAGCCGAAGCCGAGAAGAAGCTGCGCGCTGCCGTGGACGCAGATCCCAAACACAAGGCCGAGTACGGCTCCGCATGGGAAGAAGTCTCCAAGGCCGTCCTCGTTCGTAAACAGCTTTTCTACCCCTACACCTTTATCGAGCGCGCTGGTGGATTCAACTCGCGCCTTGCGCAATATGCCCGCACCTTGGTCCGCATCACGGCTGACAAACAGAAGCCCAACGCGGATCGTCTCATCGAGTACACTGATGCGCGCCTGCCATCTCTGGAACAGCGACTGTTCTCCACCGCTCCCGTCTATCGCTCGCTTGATGTTGCCGTTCTCACGGAGTCGCTCAGCTTCATGCGTGAAAAACTCGGCGCAAACGATCCCACCGTGAAGCGCGCACTCAAAGGCAAGACTCCCGCCGCCGCCGCCAAGGCCCTCATCGACGGCAGCAAACTCGATGATCCGGCCGTGCGCAAAGCGCTCTACCAGGGCGGAGCCGCAGCCGTGGCCGCCAGCACCGATCCGCTAATCGTCCTCATGCGTGACATCGATCCCCGCGCCCGTGAAATTCGTACCCAGTGGGATAACAAGGTGGACGCGGTGACCCGCCTGAACTCCACCAGAATTGCCCAGGCCCGCTTCGCCGTGCAGGGCACCAACAGCTATCCTGACGCAACCTTCACTCTCCGCCTCAGCTATGGAACCATCAAGGGCTACACCCAGATGAGGAAGTGGATCGCTCCTTACACCGACATCGGCGGAGCTTACAAACACGCTGCCGTCCACGGCGACAAAGGCGATTTCAAACTTCCGGAGAGTTGGGTGAAAGCCAAAGGCAATCTCGATCTTGAGACTCCCATGAACTTTGTCCACACCTCTGACATCATCGGCGGCAACTCCGGCTCGCCTACCGTGGACAAGAAGGGCGAGGTTGTCGGAATTATTTTCGATGGCAACATTCAGTCGCTGCCATGGGACTTCGCTTATGACGACCGTCAGGGTCGCGCCGTCTCCGTGGACTCACGCACCATCCTCGAATCCATCCGCAAGGTCTACCACGCCGATGCGCTCGCCGATGAACTCGTGAACGGACGCCGGACGAACTCCGCCGACGCCAAGTAACCATTCTTTTCCTTCAACCTGTCCGGGGAGAATATCCTCGGACATTCTTTTTCTGCCTAACCATTCACCTTTGAGGCAATGGTCGAGCACCTCTGATAGCAAAATAGGCAATCGTTTCGAAAGTCGCTCAACGATTGTGCAATCAGTAACACCGGCTCCGGTAACGATTATCAGAATGGTGAATCCTTGCCCGCGCACTCGGCTACAATCGGTGACAGCCGATTTATGCCGCGCACCTACTTCCATGTCGATATGGACGCGTTTTTCGTCTCCGTGGAGGAGCTTTACGATCCTTCGCTGAAGGGCAAGCCCGTGGTTGTTGGAGGCAGGGCCGATCAGCGCGGAGTGGTTGCAGCCGCATCCTACGCGGCGCGCAGGTATGGCATCCACTCGGCAATGCCGCTGCGCGAGGCCGCGCGTCTCTGTCCGCATGCGGTGTTTCTGGAGGGACATCCGGAGCGCTACCGCGAGCAGTCGGCGGCAGTGCGTCACGTGCTGCTCATGTTCACGCCCGTGGTGGAGATGGCTTCCATCGACGAGGCATATCTCGACATGACAGGCACCGAGCGGCTGCATGGACCAGCGATGAAGTCCGCGGATTTACTGCACCAAACGATGAAACGTGAGACGCGATTGAATTGCTCCGTCGGTATTGCCTGCTCGCGCGTCGCCGCCAAAGTCGCCAGCGATCAGGCCAAGCCCAACGGCGTGCTGCACGTTCTTCCCGGACTTGAAGCCGACTTTCTCGCGCCGCTCGACGTGCGCCGATTGCCCGGCGTAGGCAAAGTTACTGAGGAGCGCCTGCGTGAATTTGGCGTGCGCACAATCGGCGATCTGGCGAAACTTACCGAATCCGCGCTCGGAAGAAAAATCGGCGAAGGCCTGTCCGCGCTCATCGAAAAAGCAAAAGGGCGCGACGCCGGCGGATGGTATGACCAGGAGGTTGGCGCGAACGATGAGCCAAAGTCCATCAGCCATGAGCACACCTTCAATCGCGATGAAAGCAATGCGGCTGCGTTGGAGTCAATGCTGGCGCGGCTTACAGAGATGGTCTGCCGCCGTCTGCGCGAGCATCAACTGCACGCGCGCAAGGTGCAGATCAAGTTGCGTTACTCGGACTTCACCACCTACACGCGCGGCGTAACCTTGGAGCGCCCGACGCAACTTGACGCCGAAGTGCTGGAGATCGCGCGCACGCTGTTCCGTAACAACTGGAAAAAAGGGCGCGCGGTAAGGTTGATCGGTGTGCAGACAAACTCGCTTGAAGCAGCCAGCGGACAGATGGATCTGCTTGCAAACTCACAGGAGACACGGCTGAAGCAGGCGATGAACGCGGTGGACGCGCTGCGTGACCGCTTTGGCGAATCGGCGGTTTCACTGGCCAGCGGCATGAGTGCGCGCTTCCGTGAGCGCACGCATGAAAATCCAGCGGCACTTCCGGGCAAGGAGCCGGGACATAAACGCGAACCGGAGAAGTAAGCTCTAGACTTTCTTTTCGTCGTTGTCCTGCAGAATTTCCGAACTCCAGCGGCAGGCGTCGCGGTGAGCTTCCCAGACTGTAGATTCCCGTAGACCTAGGTCGTCGGTTTCAGTCGCGACCTCATCCCATGTGCCGCGCTCGCAACCGATCGAAAGCTTCAGCAGCTTACCGAGAGCGTCGCCTCCGCCGCGCAGAGCGTCCTTGCACGCCGCAGTCAGCGGAAGATGCGAGATCAGCGTATCCATCGGGCGGTCAAGGATTGCGTCCATCAGTGAAAGGATGCCGACCATGAAGGCTTGCGACGGGTCCGCGCCGCAGCGCGCCGCGAGCGCCTCGCAGGTGCGTGCGCGAGTGAGCGCGCATGAGATCAATTCGCCGGGGCGGTCATGGGCGACGGAGATGACCACCACGATGGAGACCCACTTCTGAATCTCACGTTGCCCCAGCAGGGAGAGCGCATGGCGAATCGAGCGGATGGGAAACAGCCCAAACGCGGCAGAGTTGAGATAGCGCAGCAGCCTGTAACACAGCGCGGGTTCCCGCAGAATCGCCTTCTCGAGTTCATCCACATCGTAGGAATCGCGATGGACAATGCTGAGAACATGAACATAGGCGAGTTGAGAGCAGGCGATGTCTTGCATGGTAAGCATCTGCGGCTTGCAGAAAAAATATCCTTGAAAGTAGTGATAGCCGAGGCTTAGCGCCAGATCGAATTGCTCGCGGGTTTCCACTTTTTCGGCCAGCAGGCGAATTCCGCGCCGCCGCATATCCATGGCAATCGCAGCCTGCCGCGCCGAGTTGGTCGCCAGGAAATCGACCTTCACAATATCCGCAAAGGGTAGCAGGCGCATGGTGTCAGCGTTGGGTAAGTAGTCGTCAAGGGCGATGATGTAACCGGCGCGGTGTAGGCGGTCACAGGCCGCAATGGTTTCCTCGTCGGCAACCACGTCTTCCAGAATTTCCACCACCACGCGATCACGCGGCAAAAGGGTAATGACATCGCGCATCAGGATGTTGCGCGTGCAATTGATGAATGCGGGCAATCCTGCGGTGAGCGCCGCGTAGACGGAGAGCAGGGAGAAGTCGATCGTACTGGCCGTGGCGACATCCGGGTCCGTCGCCAGGAAGAAGTTTTCAGGACCGGAGCGGGAAAGAAGCTCATAGCCGTGGGTATTCTGTTCGCGGTTCAGGATTGGCTGTCGTGCAATGTAGCGCGTGTATGACGGCGCAGCCGGATTGCCTGAGACGCCGGGAAGCGGGCCGTTCTGGGATGAGACGGATTGCAGAAAGGCGGCCACTCTGGATATGTATCACGCTTGCGGAGTCGGTTGATACGGCCGCTGCGGGCGCGCGGCGAGTCGGGCCTACGCGATATCCATATTGAACCTTCGGCCCAGATAGGGAGCGAGCGGTGAATGAAATCAAATCTCCGGCTCAAGTCATGAAAGCGCGAGCGCGGCTTAGAATGTACTCATGATTCTGAACAGCGACGATGTGGATCTGTATTACGAGGTGCGCGGCGAGGGACCGGATGTGGTGATGCTGCATCCCTATCCCTCCGATCACAGTTATTGGACGCCGTTGGCAGTACATCTGGAGTCGCGTTTCCGCCTGATTCTGCCCGATCTGCGCGGACTGGGACGCTCAGGCATTGGCGAAGGCGCGACGACCATGCAGAAGCTCGCGTCGGATCTGCTGAGGCTGATCGATGCGCTGAAGATTGGGCGTGCCGCGTTTGTGGGTTGTTCGGTGGGAGGCTATCTTCTGTTTGAGTTCTGGAGAAGGTCGCGTGAGCGGGTGAAGTCGCTGGTGTTGATGGACACACGTGCAGGACTGGATTCCGACGAGGGCAGGGCAGGGCGGCTGAAAAATGCGGAGGAGACTCTGCAGAAGGGGCCGGAGTGTGCCATTGAACAGATGATGCCGAAGCTACTCTCTCCGATGACACTGAGTTCGCGCCTGGATGTGGTGGAGCGCGCGAAGGCTACGATGCGGCACGCGGGAGCCGCGGGAATGGCTGCGATGCAGCGAGGCATGGCGGACCGTGCCGACAGCACGGAAACACTGCCCGCCATTGATGTGCCTACGATGGTGCTGGGAGGAGAAGAAGACGTTCCTTCTCCGGTGAGCGAGTTGGAGCGGCTGGCGCGAGGAATCAAGGGTGCCGAGTTGAAGATTGTGAGTCGGGCCGGACACTTCGCCGCCTTTGAGCAGCCCGACGAAGTTGGGCGCGTGCTGCGCGAGTTCCTGGAGCGCAGCGGGCGCTGAAGCAGGAAAACGCGAAGACAACCGCATTCATTTGGCCTCGGAGAAAACGCGCTCAGGATTTATATTTCACTTATAGGAACAACCTGATTCGGCGCGGTCGCCAGGAGCTAAGAAGAGGACTGATTCATGGATGTTAAGGTTGCAGCAGCAAAGCAGATCCGGGGTAGCGTGAGAACGGCTGGTGACAAATCAGTGTCTCACCGCTATGCCATGCTGGCGGGAGTTGCGGAAGGTACATCGGAGTTTGAAAATTTTTCAAGCTCGGCCGACTGTGCGAGCACGCTGGGCTGCATGGAAGCCATGGGCGCGCGAGTGCGGCATAACGGCAATCACGTGGAAGTGGAGGGCGTGGGAGGCGCGCTCGCGGCTCCGCGGCGAGAACTTGATTGTGGCAACAGCGGTTCAACCATGCGCATGTTAAGCGGCGTGGTAGCGGCACAGCCATTCACCAGCGTAATGGTTGGAGATGCGTCCCTGAGCAGGCGTCCGATGCGGCGAGTGATTGAGCCCCTGGCGCTGATGGGAGCGAAAATCGATTCGAACGAGGGTTGCGCGCCGTTGACCATCCACGGTGCAAAGCTGAACGGAATCGTCTATCAGCCGAAGGTGGCGAGCGCGCAGGTGAAAAGCTGCGTGCTGCTGGCAGGGCTGTTCGCCGAAGGCGAGACCACGGTGATCGAACCGGTGCGCACGCGTGACCACACGGAACTGGCACTGAAGGCTTTTGGCGGAGAGACCGAACGCAACGGCGAACGCGTGAGCGTGCGCGGAGGACAAAAGCTAAAGGCGATAAAGGCGTACGTGCCCGGAGATCTTTCGTCGGTCACATTCTTTCTGTGTGCGGTAGCTCTGTTTCCGGGGTCAAGCCTGGTGGTGGATTCCGTGCTGCTGAATCCGACGCGCTCCGTAGTGCTGGATGTGCTGGCTGGAATGGGAGTGAAGATCAGCTTTCTCAAGGTGGAGGAGCAGTATGGAGAGTTGATCGGCACGATGCAGGCCGAGGGCGGAGTCTTTCAGGGCGGAGTGATTTACGGAGCTCAGAGCGCGGCACTGATTGACGAACTGCCGGCGATTGCGGCGGTGGCTCCCTATAGCGTTCATGGCGTGGAGATTCGCGGAGCCACGGAACTGCGGGTGAAGGAGAGCGACCGCATTCACGCGGTGGTTCGCAATCTGCGGGCGATGGGTGCGCAGGTGGAGGAGTTTCCGGATGGCATGAAAATTCCGGGCGGCCAGACGCTGCACGGCGCCGAGATCGAGAGCTACGACGATCACCGCATCGCGATGGCATTTGCCATAGCGGCCTTGCGCGCCAACGGTGAAAGCACAATCAAGAATGCGGAGTCCGTTGCAGTGTCGTTTCCAGAGTTCTTTGAGGCGTTGGGTAAGGTTGTGGAGTAAACCGAACAGGCAGGAAGTAGAAAAGGTCTGGCCACCCACTAGGGGCGCCAGACCTTTTTGTGCGAGGTTGCAAGCTACAGTTCGCCACCGAGTTGCGGACGCGCGGTGGTGGCGGGTGAATCGAGTTCGAAGATCAGCTCGGTTCCTGCGGGCAGCGTCAGGTCGCGATGCTTCACGATGATGTGTCCGACGGCGAGAACGGCACCGCTGGCCGTGCCGATCAGCAATCCTTCTGGGCCTGCGAACACTGCTCCGGCGACGGCACCGGCTCCGGCGAGCGCGCCGAGTTCGATGTTGTCCATTGGATTGGGAGTTGCGCCGCGCACTCTGCCTTCCTGATCAACATCGAGGTGACGCGGATTTCCGGTATCGACGACAGTGGCGGAGAAAGTGAGTTGCTCGCCGCTGGGCATGCGAACGCTAAGCGCTTTGATGGACAGCGAGGGCTTACCTGCAAAGCGGCGTGCTCCATGCGCGCTCTGGAGCTGGCAATTCACGCTGGTTCCGGCAGGAATGACAATCTGGCCATCGACCTCGACCGGTTTCGCGAGTGAGGCGGAAAATTCCTGTCCGGGGCGTGCGGAGGCTGTGGAGATGGCGCGATTGAGCTTCAAGCGAAGAACGGTAGCCGTAGGCAGGACCGGGCGTTCCTGAATAGAACGCAGTTGCAAATCAGGCTTCGGCATCGCCGCCGCAGGAGTGGGCAGCACGTGTACTTCAGGGCTGGGCTTGGCCGCCGGGGCCGGAGTGGTTTGAAACTCATGTGCGAGCGAGGGGTCAGAGGTTACGAAGTCAGGCGAGGAACTCTGGGCGTAGGCCGCAGTGGCAAACAACGCAACGCATAGCAGTCGGGGGATAGTGATCATATGGCGACTCCTGGGCAGGGGAATTGTGCCCACGCGACGAGCGTAGTGCAGCGACGGAGCAAGCGCAACGCGACTGAACCATTCCAGTTAAGGCAGCGGACGGGGAATTGTACTGACTCCCGTCGCCGACGTTGGGTCGCCGCTCTAAGGATGAGGGTGTTGAGTAGCATATAATTCTGTACGCTTGGCGAAATCAATCCATCTCGCCTGTTCATACCCGTCACCGGCGGAAAGCCGTCCGGCTGACAGCCGCTCTTATTGTTTGACGATGCAGCCGAGTTCCGAAATGAAGCATTTCTCTCCCCAACAATGAAAATGAGGAAACTATGACCGAGATCGATCTGGTACATGCGCGGGAAGTTCTTGATTCACGTGGTAATCCTACGGTGGAAGCAGAAGTAACGTTGGCCAGTGGCGCCAAGGGACGCGCCATTGTCCCCAGCGGCGCTTCGACTGGCGAACATGAGGCGGTGGAACTGCGCGACGGCGACAAGTCTCGCTACCTTGGCAAAGGCGTTCTGAAGGCGGTTGAGAACGTGAATAACGTGATTGGGCCGCATGTGGAAGGGCTTGACGCCTCACGGCAGAGCGAGCTTGATGCCGAGATGATTGAGTTGGACGGCACCGCGAACAAGGAAAAGCTGGGCGCAAACGCGATCCTCGCGGTGAGCATGGCCGCCGCGCGAGCCGTGGCCGATCACTATGACACTCCGCTCTACCGCTATCTAGGCGGCGTGAACGCGACAATTCTGCCGGTGCCGATGATGAACATCATCAACGGCGGTGCTCATGCGGATTCGAGCGTGGACTTTCAGGAGTTCATGGCGATGCCGGTGGGCGCTCCCTCGTTCTCAGAGGCGCTGCGCTGGGGCGCGGAGACCTTCCACGCACTGAAGAGTGTGCTGAAAAAGAGAGGCTATAGCACTGCGGTGGGCGACGAGGGCGGATTTGCTCCTTCGCTGAAATCCAACGACGAGGCGATTGAAGTGATCCTCGAAGCAATTACGCTTGCAGGATACCGGCCGGGCCGGGATGTAGCGATCGCGCTGGATCCTGCATCGAGTGAGTTCTTCGAGAACGGCAAGTATGTGTTCAAGAAGAGCGACAAGTCGGTCAAGACATCGGAAGAGATGGTGAAGTTCTACCAGAACTGGACGCGGCAGTATCCCATCGTTTCATTGGAAGACGGATTGGCGGAAAACGACTGGGATGGATGGAAGATCCTGACCGACGAGCTGGGCAGCAAGATTCAGTTGGTGGGCGACGATATTTTTGTGACCAACACGGCGCTGCTGGCGCGCGGTATCGATACGGGAGTTGCGAACTCGATTCTGATCAAGCTGAACCAGATTGGCACCATCACGGAGACGCTGGAGGCGATCGAGATGGCGCGGCGCAACGGATATACGGCGGTAATGTCTCACCGCTCAGGTGAGAGCGAAGACACGTTCATTGCCGATCTGGCAGTGGCGACCGGAGTAGGCCAGATCAAGACCGGCTCGGCGAGCCGCACCGACCGCGTTGCAAAGTACAACCAGCTTCTGCGAATTGAAGAAGAGCTGGGTTCCGGCGCGAATTTCCTTGGTCTGGGCGCACTCAACTACTCTGGCGAGCTGCTGGATATGGCGGCCGAGGACGAATAGTTGCGAGAGTTCCGTATCCCTGTGGCACTGGCGGCGGGGATACGGAAGGTTCATCGGAATCCTCTGCTCGCGCGAGGGTAGAGGTTATTTTTGTTTCAGGAGAAGGCCATGGTTCGCCGCTTGGGAGTACTGGCGCTGCTGTTCACGATGATGTGCGGAGCAGCAATGGCGCAGGGAGCCACACAGAGCATTGCGCTGGATCCCACGCCTCCGTCGCGGGCACAGGTGCTGGCGTTCATGACGGCGATGGGGATTCAGCAGAATGTGGACACCGCCCTGAAGAACGCACAGGACAAAGTGAAGGCTGCGGCACGCGCCTCGTACAAGAAGAACCATTCGGACGCCGACGCTGCCTCTCTGAAGAAACTGGACGAGGTATTTGATAGCACGCCGCTGTTCGGATTTACGGAAATTTCAGAGACCATCGTCTCGGTGTATCAGAAGAATTTGAGCGCCTCAGACGTGCAGGCCGGAATCGACTTCTACAGTTCGGAAGCCGGTAAGCGGCTGGTGCAAAAGATTCCGATGATCCTTCGTCAGACGAACGAGAACAGTCAGCAGATTGTCCAGCAGAAGCTTGCGGCATACGGCGACGAGATCGCGCGCAAGCTGGAAGCTTTCCAGTCACAGATGGAAAAAGAAAAGCCATCGCCAACGGCGAAACCGAACGACGCGGACAGCGATTCAAAGACGACGGAACAGAAGTCCAAGTAGCGCGCCGAAACACTGGCGCGCGGATATCCCGGGAGTTTGCGAAAGATCATGGCTCGACCGAAACCGCTGGTACTGATCATTCTGGATGGGTGGGGCTACGCTCCACCGTCGAAATCGAACGCAATTTCGCTGGCTCGCAAGCCGACCTATGACAAGTTGCTGCGTGAGTTTCCGAATACGCTTGTGCATACCAGCGGACGCTTTGTGGGACTGCCGACGGGGCAGATGGGCAACAGCGAAGTGGGGCATCTGAACATTGGCGCCGGGCGCGTGGTGTACATGGACATCACTCGGCTGGACCTGATGATTGAAAACGGTGAATTGTTCAAGCATCCGCTGCTGCTGGAAGCGATGAAGCAGGCGCAGATCAACGGACGGCGGCTGCACTTTATCGGGCTGCTGAGCGATGGCGGCGTGCATTCGCATGAGAATCATCTTTACGCGCTGCTGCGCATGGCGAAGCAGAACGGAGTGGGGCGCGCATTCGTGCATGCGTTCCTCGATGGACGCGATACTCCACCGGACTCCGGCGCGGGATACCTAGAGAAGCTGCAGCAGAAGATGCGCGAGTACGGCATCGGTAAAGTAGCTACGGTGAGTGGCCGCTACTATGCGATGGATCGGGACAAAAAGTGGGAGCGCGAGCGCAAAGCGTTTGATGCGATGGTGGTGGGCAAGGCCGAGGGTGGCACTTCGACCGACGCGGTGCGCACGCTGAAAGAAAGCTACAACCGCGGAGTGAACGACGAGTTTGTGATTCCGTTTGTCTGCGTGGACGAAAAGAACGAGCCTCTTGGTACGATTCGCGACGAGGATGTGGTCATCAATTTCAACTACCGCGCCGATCGCGCACGGCAGATCACGCAGGTGCTCACGCGGGCGAGCGGCATCACGGCTGAGGCCGGGCGCGACCTGCCCGATGCGGATAAGCTTGAGGCTGAGATTCCGGTGCGTGAAGTGCCGAAGAACCTGCACTATCTCTGCATGACCGAGTACGACCAGCGCTTCAAACTGCCGACGGTGATTCCCCCGGAGCGGCTGCATAACATCCTGGCGAATGTGATGGCGGCGCAGAATATGCGCAATCTGCGAGTGGCGGAGACGGAGAAGTACGCGCACGTGACGTTCTTCTTCAATGGCGGGGTGGAGAAGCCGTTTCCGGGCGAAGACCGCGTGCTGGTGCAGTCTCCGAAGGTTGCCACTTATGACTTGAAGCCGGAGATGAGCGCGGCCGAGGTGGCGAAGCAAGTGGTGAAGAACGTAGAGGACAACACCTTCGACGTAATGGTGGTGAACTTTGCGAATGCGGATATGGTGGGCCACTCGGGAATGATTGCGCCGACGGTGAAAGCCGTGGAGACCGTGGACGCGTGCCTGGGCGAAATCTACGCGGCGGTAAAGCGTTGCGGCGGCGTGATGCTGGTGACGGCCGACCATGGCAACGCCGAGGAGATGATCGACCCGGTGACGGGTGGGCCATTCACGGCACACACCACGAACCCGGTTCCGTTCATCTATGTTGGCGAGGCAGCTAGCGGATTCACGCTGCGTCCCGATGGCGCACTGCAGGATATTTCTCCGACGGTGCTGGGTATTCTCGGCGTGCCGCAGCCCACGGAGATGACAGGGCGGGATCTGCGGGTGAAAAAGCAGTAAGCGGCGGAAAAGCGAGGAAGCGAATGAAATCACTGCTTACGATTTTGCTGTGCGTCCTGACTTTGAGCGCCATATCACTTGGCCAGAATGCGGCGGAAAAAGCTGCCATCGAATCCGCGAACCACTGGCTGTCGACGATTGATGCAGGAGATTATGCGGCTAGCTGGAGGCCAGCGGCTCCCATGTTCAAGGCGGCTGTGTCGCAGGATCAGTGGGCGCAGATGTTGAAGGCGACGCGTGCGCCGCTGGGGAAGGTCATCTCCCGAAAGGTAAAATCCGCTGTATATAAGACCAGTCTTCCCGGAGCTCCGGACGGCAAGTACGTAGTGATTCAGTACGAGTCTTCGTTTGAGCACAAGGCGTCGGCAATCGAGACAGTGACGCCGATGCTCGGCGATGATGGGCAGTGGAGAGTGTCTGGGTATTACATCAGGTAAAGCTGTGGCTCAACCACCCGTCGCGCATTGTCAATCACAATAAAATTTACCGCACCGGCACGTGCTCGGTGATTTCGATGTCGTAGCCTTCGAGGGCGGCGACGCGACGGGGATGGTTGGTGAGCAGGCGGATGCGGCGCAGCTTGAGGTCGGCGAGAATCTGCGCTCCAATGCCGACATCGCGCTGGCGGGTACGCTGATTTTCCGGCAGAGTGGGCAGAGCGCGATCCTTGTGGAACTGAAGGGTGGGGCGTCCGGCGAGCGGCTCGACGGTGAAGCCGAGCGACGTCTGGTGCAGGTAGATGACGGCTCCGTGGCCTTCTTCGGCAATGAGGCGTAGAGAGCGGTCGAGGACGCTGCCGCACTCGCATCCGGTGGCTCCGAAGACATCTCCGAGAAGGCAATGGGTGTGCATGCGGACGAGGACCGGTGCGTCGGAATTGGAGTCAAGGTCGCCGCGCACGAGCGCGACGTGGGACTGGCCGTCGAGAGCGGAGCAGTAGGCGATCATGCGGAATTCGCCGTAGCGGGTGGCGATGATGGCTTCCCCCTGGCGCTCTACCAGGTGCTCATTCGCCATGCGGTAGCGGATGATCTCGGCGGTGGTGATCATCTTGAGATTGTGGAGACGGCAGAAGCCGCTGAGCTCAGGGACTCGCGCCATGGTGCCGTCATCGCTCATGATTTCGCAGATGACGCCGGAGGGATCGAGTCCCGCCATACGCGCGAGATCGACGGAGGCTTCGGTTTGTCCTGCGCGGACCAGGACGCCGCCTTTGCGGGCGCGCAATGGAAAGATGTGTCCAGGACGAACGAGGTCTGAAGGGCGCGAAGCGGGATCGACGGCGACCCGGATGGTGCGGGCGCGGTCGGCGGCGCTGATGCCAGTGGTAACTCCCTCGCGGGCTTCGATGGACTCGGTGAAGGCCGTTCCAAAGGGCGACTCATTGGCGCTGGTCATCGGAGACAGGCGCATGTAATCGCAACGCTCCTCGGTCAGCGAGAGGCAGATGAGTCCACGGCCATAGCGGGCCATGAAATTAATGGCCTCGGGAGTAATTTTTTCGGCGGCCATGGTGAGGTCGCCTTCGTTTTCGCGATCTTCATCGTCCACGATGACGACGATGCGGCCTGCCCGCATCTCTTTCAGAACAGAGGGGACATCACAGAATGGCGGGTGCGGACTCATGTCATTCGGATTCTAGCACCCAGAGGCGCAGCGTATGAACACTGAGCTCCATGTCACCCGCCGTCAATGCACCGTTCATGGTGGATGAAGGCGGGATGGAGGGTTTTCCGGTATGATCCTTGGCTGGAGGAAACGCGGATGCTCGCAATGAGAAGGATTGTTGCCGTACTCCTGTTGATTAGCTGCGCAGGTCTGGTTCAGGCGCAAAGCGGCGGCAATGCGCCAGACGCGGCGCAGAAGTTTTCGCCCATTCCCATGCTGGATAAGAGCCTGATCGATGCCAAGGCCGATCCGTGCGTGGATTTCTATCAGTACGCGTGCGGCAATTGGAGCAAGTTGTATCCAATCCCGAACGATTCTCCTTACTCCGATCAGTTCTACAACCTGTCGCAGTACAACCGGCAGGTTTTGCACGGGATACTGGAGAGCACGGCGGCGAACGATCCGTCGCGCGACGCAACCAGGCAAGAAATTGGGGATTACTATGCCAGTTGCATGGACGAAGCAGCGGTGCAGAAGAAAGGGCTGGATGCCCTGCAACCGGAGCTGCAACGAATCGACAAACTTACCAGCAAGGCGCAGTTGCCGGAGCTGCTGGCGCACTATCAGCTCATCAACGTGAATGCGTTTGTGGGATATGGATCGCAGCAGGATTTTGAGGACGCAACCCAGACCATCGCGGTGGCGACGCAGGGCGGATTGGGCCTTCCCGAGAAGGATTATTATTTCCGCACTGGAGCTAAAGACGAAGAGATACGGAAGCAGTATGTACAGCACGTGGCGAATGTTCTGAAGTTGCTGGGCTCCAGCGAGACAAAGGCGGCAGCGGAAGCGGCGGCGATCATGAAGTTGGAGACCGCGCTGGCGAAGGTATCGCTCGATATCACCGCACAGCGCGAGCCTCACAACATTTATCACATGATGCCGCTCAAGCAGTTGCAGGCGCTAACGCCCTCCTTCGACTGGAGCCGGTTGTATGCCGCGACGGATTCGCCGGTGTTCACCAAGATCAATGTGGCCGAGCCGGAATTCTTTCCCGGCATGAACCGGATTATTGACGAAACCGATTTACCGACGATCAAGGCATACCTTCGTTGGCAGTTGATCAGTTCTCTGGCGGGAACGATTCTGCCAAAGGCGCTGGACGAGGAAAAGTTCGACTTCTACGGACGCAAGCTGGCCGGCACACCTGAGCAGGAGATACGCTGGAAACGATGCGTCCGCAGCACGGATGGGGCGTTGCCGGAAGCGCTGGGAAAGGTATATGTAGAGAAGTATTTCTCGACCGGCAGCAAAGAAAAAGCAGTGCAGATGATCCATGACATTGAAGCGGCGATGGATCGAGACATTGACTCGCTGGATTGGATGGGCGCGGCTACGAAGGCGCGTGCAAAAGAGAAGCTGAGCTTGATCGCGAACAAAGTGGGATATCCCAACAATTGGCGCGACTATTCAAAGCTGGAGATTGTGCGCGGAGACGCATTTGGGGACAACCTGAGGGCAGCGGAGTTCGAATCGCGGCGGCAACTGGCGAAGATAGGGAAGCCCGTGGATCGCGAAGAATGGCTCACTTCTACACCAACGGTCAATGCCTACTATAACCCGAGCATGAATGACATCAATTTTCCTGCGGGGGTGCTGCAGAAGGCGTTCTTTGATGCAGTCGCGCCGGATGCGCTCAACTACGGTCACATCGGGCTGTTCATGGGCCATGAGATCACGCATGGATTTGACGATGAGGGACGGCAGTTCGACGGGCAGGGCAATCTGAAGGACTGGTGGACAAAGACGGATGCCGAAGCGTTCGTCCACAAGGCGCAATGCATTGTGGACGAGTATGCACAGTTCAGCGTGGGAGACACCAAGCTGAACGGCAAGTTGACCCTGGGCGAGAATACGGCAGACAACGGAGGAATGCAGTTGGCGTACTTGGCATTCCTGGCGCGGGCGGCCAAGGAAGGGATTGACCTGGAGAAGAAATCGGAAGCAGGCTACACGCCCATGCAGGAGTTTTTCCTGGGATTCGCGCAGGATTGGTGTTCGGTGTGGCGTCCTGAGATGGAACGCTTGGTAGCGACCACGGATGCGCATTCTCCCAATCGCTTCCGGGCGAATGGAGTTCTGGTGAATATTCCTGAATTTGGGAAGGTATTCGGTTGCAAAGTGGGCCAGCCCATGAGGCCAACGAAGACCTGCAGAGTCTGGTAGAGAGCATTAGACGCAAGTGAATGGGGAGCCCTCGGGCTCCCCATTCACTTGTTTCGTTGCTATGCGGCTGAATAAAAGAAGTGTACGACGAAGAACAATGTAGCGGCGACGGCGGCCGAAGCGGGGATCGTGAGCACCCATGCCCAGATGATGCGCGTGGCAACTCCCCAGCGCACGGCGGAGAGGCGCTGGGTTGTGCCTACGCCAACGATGGCTCCGGTGATGGTGTGCGTGGTGGAGACGGGGATCCCGAGAATGGCGGTGGAGAACAGGGTGATAGCTCCCGCGGCCTCAGCACAGAAGCCGCCCACCGGCTTGAGTTTGGTGATTTTGCTGCCCATGGTGTGGACGATTTTCCATCCCCCGAAGTAGGTTCCTGCGGCGATGGCGGCATTCGCGCCGATGATAATCGGCCAGTGCAGTCGTCCCCAGTTGTGGGTGACGTCATACTCGGTCATCAGGTGTGCTGTGTAGAGAGCTCCAGCAATAATACCCATGGTCTTCTGCGCGTCGTTGCCGCCATGTCCCAACGAATAGGCTGCGGCAGAGAGCAGTTGAAGCTTGCGAAACCAGGTATCCACCTGTCGCGGAGCTTGATTGCGGAAGATCCAGTAAACGATAACCATGAATAGGAAGCCGAGAACGAAGCCCAGCACAGGCGAGATGAATATGAAGCTGATGGTGCGAATCCAACCTTTGGGAACGAGGATGCGATGCGCGTTCTGCCAGCCGTGCAGCAGCGATGCCCGGCAGAGTGCTGCGCCCGCATAGGCGCCGATCAACGCGTGCGAGGACGACGTTGGCAGTCCCCACCACCAGGTGAGTAGATCCCAGACGATGGCACCCAGCAGTCCCGTAAGCACAACGTACTGGGTGACGGCATTTATCTGGATCATCCCGCTATAGATTGTCTTTGCGACGGCAATGCCGAAGATGAAAGCGGCGATGAAGTTGAAGGATGCCGCCCAGACGACGGCCAACTTGGGCGATAGGACGCGGGTGGAAACCACGGTAGCGATGCTATTGGCAGCATCATGGAAGCCATTGATGAAATCGAAAGCCAGGGCCACCACGCAGGTTAAGATGACCAGAATCAGTCCAGTGTTCAAGACAAACCTCTAGCGGAGTCGCACGGCGTCCGCGATGTGGGCCGTTACTCAGGCGCTCTTGAGTACCACGGTTTCCAGCACGTTTGCTGCATCCTCGGCCTTGTCGGTAGCCATTTCGAGAACCTCAAGCAGTTCCTTGTGCTTGATGAGCTGAATAGGATTAGTTTCAGTTTCAAAGAGGCGGCCGATCGCGGCACGACTGATGCCATCCGCCTCATTTTCCAGACGATTGACTTCGACGCAGTACTCGATCAGGGCGTCGCCCTTTTCCAGCAGCGCAACGGCCTTGGCCAGTTCCTCAGCCTGACGCAGGATGATGGTTGCCAGTTCGACGGCAGCCGCGGGAGGGTCAGTGATTTTGTAGGTGGTGAGGCGGTCCGCGGCGGCGTTGATGTAGTCGAGCACGTCATCCAGGGAGCTGGCCAGGGTGTGAATATCCTCGCGATCAAACGGCGTAATAAAGGACGAATTCAATTTGACGAACACTGCGTGGGCAATGTCATCTCCCTTGTGCTCGGTGCCCTTGATGCGCTGCACTCCGGCGGATACGTCAGTGTAATTCTGGAGAAGATCACGCAGCTGGCGGGCTCCGGTGGTAACGTTGTTCGCCATATCTGCAAAAAGGTCGAAAAACTTGGTTTCGCGCGGAATGAAGCGCATAACGCGGAGAAATCTCCTGTCGAACTGGCCGGTCAGTTGGAAACCGGTCGAGTTTGTAATCTTCTATTGATCGGATCGTAACAATTGACTATCGCATCCGGAACAGATGGCCGTCAATCGGCCCCAATGGGTATAGACGAGGAAGAGACCAATACAAAGGCCGCCTTTAAGGCGGCCTTGACAGAGCTGAACTCTAACTTTACAGCGTGGATTCGATCTCAAAGCCCCAAGCTTCCAGAAGTGGTTCGGGAATGTACTTCGAGTTCTTGTTCCGGCGTGCCCACTCACGCAAGCGGGTAGAACGAAGATACTGGTCGGGAGTCAGCTTAAACTCGCGCACTACCTGTTCAAATTCAGTGATGGTGGGAGTAACCGGACCGATCGGTTCGGGCTTGCCCCAGTTGGGATTACCGCGTCTTTTGGCCATGGAATTTTCCTTAACCTCTGCGAGAAATTGATACATCCGAATGGAAGCTTTTTGGAAATGCAAATCCCATACGTGCAGGAATCGATTCGCCTGAGTTTGAATCTCAGGCTAAGGGCTTCTACCAAACGGCTGAGTAAGTTTGCGCTCGCACTCCACCTCGCATACAGCCAGACGAGTCAGATGAGCAACAAGACAAGACGATGATACCACGATTTTGAACTGAATGGTCAGAAAGAACGTTGGTTAGCAAATCCAGATCTGGTCCGAAGCTGTTAATCCACAAAGGCTTATCTGAGAGTTCATAAGGAAAGTAGCTGGTCGAAGATCAATTTCGGGAGTGGAAATACGTCAGGCGTTTTCAGCGGTGCCGGACTCACTGGCAATCCGGAGCCGCTTCCAGAGTTCGTCCTGCCCCAAACCGCTTTTTGACGAGTAGGGGAGCACAAAATCGACCCCATGAGCTTTCTTGAGGGCGTTGACAGAGGCCTGAATCCTGGTTCCGATCCGGTCAGCCTTGGTGGCGACCACGAGTACTGGGCGATTGGTCTGGCGAAGATAGTCGATCATGTGGGTATCTGATGGCTGCGGCGGAATGTTGGCGTCTACGAGGCAGAGGCAGAGCGAAAGTGTAGGCCGCTCAGCGAGATAGGGTTCAATAAACTCCGGCCAAGTGCGCGATATCTCACGGGGAACGCGAGCGTAGCCGTAGCCTGGGAGGTCGGCAAAGACGAGCTCCGGGCGAGGATGGCCAGGCCAGCGAATTTCAAAGAAATTAATCGCCTGGGTGCGTCCGGGAGTGTTGCTGGTTTTGGCGATCTTTGCGCTCACCAATGAATTGATGAGGCTGGACTTGCCGACATTGGAGCGGCCAAGAAAGGCGACCTCCGGCAACTCGGCGGGAGGGAAGTGCTCAGGCGAAAACGCCGAGAGCAGGAATTTGGTGAAAACCTTCATGTATGTATCTTAGCGTACTCGTGTCTAAAGCCGTCTCGGACGGGTGGGGAACAGTACTACCTCACGCTCCGCACAAAAGCGACCGAAGGAAGATCCCTAAGATAGATTCCCAGCCTCGATGCCCAAATGACTAGACAGTAGCTTTTTGCTCTGGCGCGGGGTCGGCGGCCTGCTGTCCAGCTTTCTCCTCGTGGTATTCCATCTCGGTATTGACGGCCCAGATGTTGGATTGGTCGAGACGCCCGGCGAGGATATTGTCCACAGCGGTCATGGCGGTCAGCATGGAATGGTCCTGATTATTGTATTTGTGCATTCCGTTACGACCCACCATGAAGAGGTTCTGGTAGCGCAGGAGGTAATCGCGCAGTTCGTCAAAACGGTCATAGGTGCCGAAATATGCGGGATATGTCTTCGGCATGCGCAGGATGGTTGCGTCGAGCACGTCGGCTTCGTTGATGATTCCGATGGCAGCCAACTCGCGGCTGGCGAGTGCGGCCATGTCTTTCTCGGGCATCGTCCAGAGGTCGTCGGTCTCGTAGCAGAAGTACTCCACGCCGATCCAGACGGTGTTGGGATCTTTCACGAGATAAGGGCTCCAGTTGTTGAAGATCTGGAGGCGCCCGGCCCGCACCTCGGGCTCCTGGATGTAGATCCAGTTGTCCTTGATGAGAGTATTGGGGCTCTTGGGATCCTTGACGACGAGTTTGTTGACCAGCAGGCCCACGGTGACGAAGTCGCGGTACTGAAGACCGTCGCTGATCTGGCAGAGATCGTCGGGCGGCGGCGCGCTGAGTGATCGAACCAGCTCCTGAATGGGCATGGTGGAGAAAAAGTAGTCGCCCGCATAGCTGCGATGGTCTCCGCCGTCGGTGGTTCCTGAGACGCTGAGCACGCGATTGTCTTGCACCTGGATAGCGTTCACGTCAAAGCCGGTGAGGATGGTGCCGCCCATCTGCTGAACCTTGCGGGCTACGATCTCCCAGAGTTGGCCGGGGCCGAGGCGCGGATACATGAATTGCTCGATGAGCGAAGTCTCGACCTCTTTCTGGCGCAGGTCCTGTTTCTTGCGGAACAGGCTTCCGAAGTAGTGAGCAATCGTGCGGGTGATGGAGAGACCCTTGATGCGCTGCGCCCCCCATTCGGCGCTGATCTGGTCGCAGGGAACGCCCCACACTTTCTCAGTATAGGACCGGAAGAAGGTGCGATAGAGTTCGCCGCCGAAGCGGCTGATGAAGAACTGCTCCAGGTTTTCAATGCGGCGCGGCGGAAATATCGCGTTCCAGACGTAGCTGACGCCAATGCGAAAGACGCGGACGATTCCGAGATTGCGCAGTGTCTGGGCACTGAGTTGGATGGGATACTCAAAAAACCTGCGCAGGAAGTAAATGCGGGAGCGACGCTCACGGATGAGCATGCTTTCGTCGTCAGAGGACCGCGGGGCATCAGAGGGCAAAACCCGCTGCTGGTTTTGATAGTGGATGCTCTGGCCAGCGGCGCTGGTGCCGTTGTCCTCGATTGGCATATGTTTCAGCCACCAGTTCATAACGCGGTCACTCTTGGAGAAGAAGCGGTGGCCGCCAATATCAATGCGGTTGCCTTTGTACTCCACAGTGCGGGAGATGCCTCCCATGTAGGTGCTCTTCTCCAGCACGATGGGCACAATGCTGGAGCGGGTGAGCAGTTCATATGCAGCGGTGAGTCCCGCAGGGCCAGCACCAATAATAATTGCGTATTTCTTCATGAGTTGAACCGCCATCAAGGCAAGAATGTACCGGGCCAGTAGCCATCCGCCCGGAAGAGAGAAACGTCGTGGTGCGCGAGAGGCGTAAAACCTAACATGTCATGGGAGCGGAAATCGAGCGGAATTCTTCTTGCGCGGACCCCGTCATCGCGAAGCTTTTGCAGTAACCAATTGTCCTCTGGCGAGAGTATGTAATAGACCTGATGACCCTCTTGGAATTGCTCGAACGGAACGATGGGCACTGAATAGATTTGAGGCGCAGCAGCCAGATTCTGCTCAGACGAATCCTCGCGTTGGTACTTACGGACTGCGGGAATATCCATTGGGAAAATGATACGCTGCGCGAGCGGCGCAGGAGCGTAAATATGCAGAGTGGTAGCCAACAAGGAATCGGGCACGACGATGGTGCCGTTGTTCGGGAGCATGGCGATGATCCGATCCAGTGCCTGCCGCTGGTTACTGTAATCGCTGGCGACATCTCCAGCGTGGTAGGCGAACCAACAGAAGCTACCCAGCAAGAATAGCAGAGATGCAGTGCAGCTTCGTCCGATCAGTTTGAAGGCCGAGATTGCTACGGCAATGGAGATTCCAACACAGAAAACGATCACGCAGCGCGGGCTGATCATGTTGCCGCGCACCACGGCCAAAACGTATCCGAGGACAGGAAACGCCGAGATCACGGCAACGGCGACGAACTCCGGCTGACGCAGGATCGGTGTGCGGCGGACATTCAAATTCACGCGTTCATAGAAGAGAATGACAATGACCGAATACACGGCAGCCAGCGGCAGCCAGACACTGGTTTCCAGCATCAGGGTGTAGGCGTCAACCATGAATTGCGGGTAGGGTTTATTCCATGCAAAGGGCGTGAAGCGGGCGACTGCTGCATGGACCAGCGGCAAATAGGCGAACATGGGAGCGGCACCTGCCGCTAGTGCCAGCCAGACCGGCCAGGCGATACGTCGGCGCTGCGCAGTAGCTACCAGTTCTCCAGCGGCGATGGCGAAGAAGGTGAGCAGGCCATAGTAATTGGAGGAGACGGCAGCGGCGAGCGAGACCGCCAGCAGGAGCGCTGCCATGCGCCTTCGTGCGGATTCATGACTCCATCGCCAGGCAATCAGGGCCACGGCGGAAAAGCAGATCACGAAGGAGTAGGAGCGGGCTTCGTAGGCATAGTCGAATGCGTGGGTCGTGAGATAGAAGAAGGCTCCGGCGGAAGCGAACACGGGCGGGACGCGGCGTACGAGGAATTCATAGATGCAGAGAATCGTGATGGCTCCTGCGCAGATGGCAGGCAGGCGCACGGCTATTTCTGAATTTCCGAAAAGGCGCATGGAGAGCGCGGTGAAAACGTGGGAAAGCGGCGGATTAGGATCGGCCCCATTCAGCAGGAGCTGCCAGATGGTGCGAAGGCTTGGCTGACGCGCAATGTTGAAGGTGATCAGTTCGTCGAACCAGAACGGTTTTAGGGCGGCCAAGGAAAGTGCGGCCGCAAAGTACATGGCGATCTGGATCGATAGCATCCTGCCGCTGTGGGCGTTGAGCGCAATATAGAGCCTCTCCGACCATTGTTCCGAGCCCACGCCAGGAGGCGATGGAACAGGGCGTTGCTCGACCGTTGCCATTCTGTTAGGAATTCCTCCAGGGGATAAGTCTGCGGAAAAGATACTATTTGCTGTGATGAACCTTGCAGAGACAGTGTTGTATGCAGCAGGGTGGACTGGGGAGAAGAGAAAGGGAGATGGGCAGAACGGAATCTTAGGTGCCGACGGCTGCGCTGTCGTGTAAATTGGACTCGTGGGGAATGTGAATGAATCCGGCGGAACACGGCTGAGGCGAGAGCAGAGATACAGGTATGGCCTGCGGACAGTTGCGGTTCTGGAAGCATTGAAAGGGGTCGCGGTGCTGGCACTGTGCGTCGTACTGCTTTCTCTGCTGCACAGAGACCTGGATACTGTTGTGGACCAATTGACCTCGTGGCTGCGACTGAATCCGGACTCGCGGGTCGCGGACTGGTTCTATGAACTGGCAGACCGCACTACCGGACGCGGTATCTGGACAGCGGTATCGGTGGGTTTGGTGTATTCGTCTTGCCGCTTTGTGGAAGGGTATGGATTATGGAATCAGCGGCACTGGGCCGAGTGGTTTGCCGTGATCTCAGGCGCGATCTATCTGCCTTTTGAACTATTTGCGTTGATCGCGCACCCCGACTGGATAAAGCTGGTAATCCTCGTGGTGAACATCTTCGTCGCGCTGTACATCCTTAGAATTCTGATTGAGACGCGTCGCGAACGATGCGAAGAAGAAAACATGCACACGGCCGACAGCCAGAAAGAGTGCTGAAAGACCGTGTCTTAAGAGTTCGAGCGCCCTCTCAGGGAATCCTTACCCAAGTCTGAGTCCTTCCCAGCAGCGAGATGCCGATATATCCGCGCATTGAAAGCTTGTCTTTTCCAAGAGTCCAGATCTTGCCCTTATATTCCTTTCCATTCTCCGGATCAACCACGGTTCCTCCTGCCCAGATGTCGCCATCAGGCTTGAAGTTTCGCATGATGACCATGCCGAGAATGAGCTGGTTTTTCAGGTCGCCCGAACACTTATCGCAGACGTCCTTGGGAGTGCGGCCAGGGCGTACTTCCGTGACACGGCCAAAAAGCATGCCGCCCACCAGGTAGGTATCCACATGGCCGTTGGGCTTGTCATTATCGATGACCTGCCAATGGCCAACGGCATCCTGAAGTTTCGGCGAGAGCTGCTGGGCGCAGGCTGCAGCAACGGAGGCCAGCACGAAGAAACCAAGAAACACGGTACACAGACCTTTGCGGCGAGTCTTTTCCACGAATGTAATCCCTTCTGACGGAACTGAGTGGGGAGCATGTTGAATAGAAAAATCCCCGGTGGAGAAAGTTAGTAGGAAAAGCTTAGTCAGTCAAGGGAACGAAAAAAAGCCCCTCCGGGAGGGGCTTGAACTGAAGTTGATACTAGACCTGCGAGGCTACCGGCTCGGTGCCTTTACGGGGACGGCGACCGGCTTGAAGGATCTTTTTACGCAGGCGGAGCGACTTGGGCGTGACTTCCACCAGTTCGTCGTCGGCGATGAATTCCAGGCTCTGCTCCAGGTTCAGGGTGCGGAAGGGTATGAGGCGTATCCCCTCGTCGGAAGTTGAGGCCCGCATATTGGTGAGCTTCTTCTCGCGGACGGCATTGACATCGAGATCGTTGTCACGCGAGTGCTGGCCGACGATCATGCCTTCATATACTTCCACGCCGGGCCCGACAAAGAGCTCGCCGCGTTCCTGGAGGCCGTTGAGGGCGTAAGTCGTGGTACTACCGTTGCGATCCGAGGTGAGCACGCCGGCGGCGCGGTGCGGTATTGTGCCGAGCCATTCCGTGTATCCGTCGAAGAGAGAATTCATCACGATGGTCCCGCGCGTTTCGGTTAGCATTTCGCTGCGCAGGCCGATGAGACCGCGGCTAGGGACTCGGAACTCGATGCGCACGCGGCCGTAGCCGTGGTTGTGCATCTTGCGCATCTCCGCCTTGCGTGCGCCCAGCTTTTCGATGACTACGCCGATGAACTCCTCGGGAATATCGACAGTGAGCATCTCGACCGGCTCCATGAGCTTGCCGTCGATGGTGCGGGTGACGATCTCAGGCTTGCCTACGGCGAGTTCAAAACCCTCGCGACGCATCATTTCGATGAGAATGGCGAGTTGCAATTCGCCGCGGCCCATGACGGTGAAAGTGTCAGGCGCGTTCTGATCCACGCGAATGGAGACGTTAGTCAGCAGCTCCTTATCCAGGCGCTCGGAAAGGTTGCGCGAGGTGACGTATTGGCCTTCGCGTCCGCAGAACGGAGACGTGTTAACGACGAACTGCATGGCAATGGTGGGCTCGTCGATGAGAATGTGCGGCAGGGGATCAGGAGTTTCGAAGCTGGTGATGGTCTCGCCGATGGTAATTCCGGTCACTCCGGCGACGGCGACAATGTCACCCAGTTCGGTTTCGGTGATGTCGGTACGCTTGAGTCCGCTGAAGCTGAACAGCTTGGTGATTTTGATCTTCTCGATCTCACCGCTCAGCTTGGCAATACCAACTTCCTCGCCGGTGCGAAGAGTTCCATTGAAAACGCGCGCGATGGCGAGACGCCCGAGGTAGTCACTGTAATCGAGATTGGCGACCAGAATCTGCAGGGGCGCGGCAGGGTCTCCTGCAGGTGGCGGAATGGTATTGACGATCGACTCGAACAGCGGCTGAAGATTGGTGCCGGGTATCGCAAGATCCGTGGTCGCGGTGCCGAGTTTGCCGTTAGTGTAAAGCACGGGGAACTCAAGCTGCGATTCTTCGGCGTCGAGATCGATGAACAGGTCATAGACCTCGTTGAGCACTTCCTGGGCGCGTGCATCGGGACGGTCGATCTTGTTGATGACGACGATGGGCTGAAGATGCGCTTCCAAGGCTTTGGACAGGACGTAGCGGGTCTGCGGCAGAGGGCCTTCGCTGGCATCCACCAGCAACATGACGCCATCAACCATCTTCAACGCACGCTCAACCTCTCCGCCGAAATCGCTGTGGCCGGGAGTGTCCACGATGTTGATCTTGAGGTCGTGATAAAACACGGCGGTATTCTTGGCGAGAATGGTGATGCCGCGTTCGCGTTCGAGATCGTTGGAATCCATGACGCGGTCCACTAGTTCCTGGTTGGCGCGAAATACGCCGCTCTGGCGCAGCATGGAGTCAACGAGCGTGGTCTTTCCGTGATCGACGTGGGCGATGATGGCGATATTGCGAATCTGCGTCAAACTGTTAATCCTTATTTTTGAGCGTACTGGTTACTTGGGACGCTGCGCCTATGGCGCGCGAGTGTGGGCAGAGAACTCTGCCGCGAGTCCGTTGCACGATTCAGTTTCGAAGCGAGGGAACGAAAACTCAGGAATGCTGTCATCATTATATCCCGTAAAACGGTGCGGAGACGAATCGGAAGACACTTGTATCTGTGTTTTGCGCTAAGTGTTGCCGGGCTTTGTTGCTAAAATATTGATGTGCAGCCCCCAACGGAAACCCTGAATCCTCTGCAAGCAGACGGTGTTAACGCGCGTCCGGCGTCCGCGTGGCTACGTCTTGCTATGGCCGCAATGAGCGACCGCTGGCTGCTTTGGATTGCATTTACCAGCATGATGATTGTATATGCGCAGACCATTCTCTTTGACTTTGTCTACGACGACGTGATGTTGATCCTGCTGAATCCGTGGATGCACGGCTGGAACCACGTTCACACGATTTTCACTTCGACCTTCTGGGGCTTTGCCGAGAGTTCGACGGCAGGCGGAGCAAATTTTTACCGTCCATTCACAATGATGTGGCTGTTTCTGATGAACCAGGCTGGGAGAGGTGCGCCGGGATTCTTCCACTTGGGCGTAATCCTGGTACACCTGATCGTGATGCTGGAAATCTACCTTCTTTGCCGCAGGCTTACCGGGGATGCAACGGCGGGCGCTCTGGCTGCGTTGCTGTTTGGCATTCATCCTACACATATCGAATCTGTTGCATGGATATCAGGAATTAGTGATGTGCTGTGCGCGGCGTTCTTCTTAGCGTCGCTGCTGGCTTATCTGCGTTGGGCTGATGGGGAGGGTGTGCGCTGGTTGTTATGGTCACTGCTGTGCCTGGAGTCGGCGCTGCTCTCCAAGGAGGCCGCGGCGCTGCTGGTTGTGTTGATCGTATTGGACCGCTTCAGGCAGTTCCGAGGCATGGACCTGTTCTCGCGGGTGGTTCACGCACTGTATGTATCCCTGCCGTTTATTGTGCTCACGACGTTGCACTTTGCCTGGCAATCTTATGTTCTCGCGCAGCGGAGCGCCCGGGTGGAGGGACAATCGCTTGTTCCTTCGGCCGCACTTTCGCCCTACGTTCTATGGTGGTACCTGAAAAAACAGATTGTTGCCGCTCCGGTGAGCACTCACTACACGACATTGCATGCCGGAGGACTCACGTCATTGCAGATTGTCGCTTCGTCGCTACTGTGCTTTGTGGTGGGCGTTGTGGCCTGGATGCTTGCGCGGCGTTCGCGCGCCGGGCAGTTGCTGGTCGCACTCTTCGGATTGACGCTGCTTCCCGTTGTGCTGAGCGTTGAGACGCTGCAACTGCATGACCGATATCTGTATCTGCCGGGCGCGGCGGTTGCGATTGGTGCGGCGGTACTGCTGCGCAGGGCTCCATTCCTGCGCGGGAATGTGCAGGCGCAGTTTCTTGCAGTGCTGGTGATTGTGGCTGTGTTGGTGCCGATCAGCTATACCCAAACGTCATACTGGAGCGACGACGTGAGGTTGTGTAAACACTCGCTGGAGGCCGAACCAGGAACGGTCCTGAACATGGAGACGCTGTTCGAAGCCTACGAAGCGAACGGTGATGACGCCCATGCGGAGCAGATTCTCCGGAGGACAGTTGCGGAGTTCCCTATGCGCTCGCGGCAGTGGACGCGACTTGCCTCCTTTTGCCTTAACCACGGCGGACTGGATGAAGCCGAGAGCAGTGCGAGGAAGGCGATCTCCTTAACGCCCGTAAGCAAAAGCATTCCAGCTGCGTTCGATGTTCTGGGCGAAGTGGCGCTGAAACGGGGAAATCTTCCGGAGGCCGAACTCTGGGCGAAACGCTCCGTGACCGCCGGAGGATCCAGTACCGCGCATCGCACCTTGGCTGGGGTCTATGCTGCGGAAGGCCGTACGGCGCTGGCGATTGAGGAGTCACGCGCGGCCAAGGCTCTTGATGCCGCTGCTGCTCCCAAAGCGGAGTGAGGTCCGGTATTCGTGAGAGAATGAGACGACAACTCACAGCGCGGTTCACTTCTGAATGATTCAGCTTACAGACGCCGGTAAACGCTACGGCCACAAATTACTTTTCGAAAACTTAAACTGGCTGATCACGCCGCAGGACCGGATCGGGCTGGTGGGCGCCAACGGCACGGGAAAGTCCACGCTGCTGAAGGTGCTGGCTGAACTTGAGTCGCTCGACTACGGAAACATCACACGCGGCAAAGGCGTGAGCGCAGGTTATCTTCCGCAGGACGGACTGAGCCTGAGCGGGCGCACGGTGTTTGCCGAATGCCTCTCGGTGTTTGATGACGTACATGCCATGGAACGCGAACTCGAAGAACTAACGCGGCGAATGAGCGAGGTTGATCCAGCGGGCACGGAGTATGAGCAGGTGAGTGAGCGTTTTCACCGCGTGCAGAGTGAGTTTCTGCACCGCGATGGCTATACTCTTGAGTCGCAGGTTGGCACCGTACTGACCGGCCTTGGATTCGGCAAAGAAGATTGGCTGCGCCAGACTGAAGAGTTCAGCGGCGGATGGCAGATGCGCATCTCGCTGGCAAAGCTGCTGTTGGAAAAGCCGAACATGCTTCTGCTGGACGAGCCCACCAATCACCTCGATCTGGAGACACGCAACTGGCTGGAAGATTACTTGGGCAACTATCCATACGCATACGTTCTTATCTCTCACGACCGGTACTTTCTTGACGTAACGGTCAAGAAGATTGTGGAGATATGGAATAAGGGCGTGCACTTCTATAGCGGAAACTATGACAAGTATCTGCGCGACAAGCAGCAGCGGCGCGATTCACTGGCCGCGTCATACCGCAATCAGCGGGAGAGAATTGAGCAGCTTGAGGCGTTTATCAGCCGCTTTCGGTACCAGGCCACCAAGGCCAAGCAGGTGCAGAGCCGCATCAAAGAGTTGGAGAAGATCGAGCGCATCGAGGTGCCGGAGGACGAGCGGACCATTCATTTCACCTTCCCGCAACCCAAGCCCAGCGGTCGCATTGTGGCGGAGTTCAAGAACGTCAGCAAGAGCTACGGCGAAAAGCATGTGCTGCGCGATGTGAGCTTCACCATCGAGCGGGGCGAACGCATAGCGCTGGTGGGCGTGAACGGGGCCGGAAAATCCACGATGATCAAGATGCTGGCGCAGACCGAGCCTGCAACTGGAGGTCAGTACGCGCTGGGACACAACGTGGACGTGGATTATTTCGCTCAGGACCAGTACAAGGAGTTGGACACGGAAGCCCGGATGCTGGACGACTTGAACAGGGTGGCACCGCGTTCGCAGACCGAGTTGCGCAGTCTGCTCGGTAGCTTCTTGTTCAGCGAAGACGATGTTTTCAAGAAAATTGGCGTACTCAGCGGCGGTGAGCGCAATCGCTATGCACTGGCGCGCATGCTGCTGCATCCCTCGAACTTTTTACTGCTGGATGAGCCGACCAACCACCTCGATTTGCGAGCAAAGGATGTACTGCTGAAATCATTGCAGAAGTTTTCCGGCACCTGCGTATTCGTTTCTCACGACCGCTATTTCATTGACCGTCTTGCGACGAGGGTCTTTGAGGTGGCAGATGGTGCGGTCAATATTTATCCCGGAAATTATGAGGACTATCTGTGGCGCAAGCAGAACGGCGCACAAGAGATGGAAGCGTCGCTGCGCGCTTCTGTTGGCCCTTCTGTTGTCCCGCCTGTCGAGACAGCGGATGCGATTTCGGAGCTGGTTTCCGGGCCAAAGAAGCGCGTGAATCCAATGAAGCGCAAGCAGATGGCCGAGCGGCTGGCTAGAGTGGAGGCCGAAGTGGGCCGCACTGAGGCCATCATCGCAGAGTCCGAGGAGTCGCTGAGCCGTTACGTGAGCGCTGACGAGACGGCGAGGGTTTCAGCGCTGTTGGAAGAGAAGCGTCGCGCGCTGGAAATTCTTGAAAGCGAGTGGGCGGAGCTGAGCGGCACGCTGGAAGAGACCGAGTAACAAGCCTAGGTGCGGCAAGTGCGGTGCGACACAGTGCTGCTTGCGGCAAATGCACTTCGGCGATAACGTGAGAAAGTATGTTTGCCCGCCGAACAGACTGGAACCTCTCTGCGAATTGCTACTCGCGAGCCGTGGAAGCGGCGCGCCGAGGCGACCGACCGCTGTTCGACCTGACAGCTTCAAACCCCACGACAGTTGGATTTGAATTTGAGCGCGAGCGCATTCTGCTTGCGTTGCAGCATCCACAGGCGTTGGAGTACGAGCCCACCTCGAAGGGAATTCTTCCGGCGCGTGAGGCCGTAGCGGGTTATTACGCAGAACGCGGCGTCCGACTCTCGCCGGAGCGGATTATTCTCACGGTCAGCACGAGCGAGGCGTACTCATACTGCTTCCGGCTGCTATGCGATCCGGGCGATGAGGTGTTGGTACCTTCGCCGAGCTATCCGCTTTTTGAGTTTCTCGCCGACATTCAAGACGTGAAGCTTGTGCCGTATGAGCTGGTCTATGACCATGGGTGGCAGATTGAGTTTGAGTCGCTGGGTGGGGTGATTACGCCGCGCTCGCGGGCGATCATGGTGGTACATCCGAACAATCCGACTGGCCACTTTACGCTGCAGTGGGAGTTGGAGCGGTTGAATGCGCTCTGCCGCGAGCACGAGCTGGCGCTGGTGGCCGATGAGGTCTTCCTCGATTACGGGCTCACCGATGATGCCGTAGAAGCTCCGCCGTTGAGCTTTGCTGCAAATGAAGGCGCACTTACTTTTACCTTGAGCGGGCTCTCGAAAATCTGCGCGCTGCCACAGATCAAAGTGGCTTGGATTGCCGCGAGCGGGCCTCCGGAAGTGGTGTGCGCGGCACTCGACCGCCTTGACGTCATTGCCGACACCTATCTTTCGCCGAATGCTCCCGTGCAGTGGGCAATTCCGGAATTGCTGGAGACGTGCCATGCGATTCAGGAGCAGCTTCGCGATCGTGTACTGCACAATCTGCGTGAGCTCGACGCGCAATTAGGAATGGTGAAGATGACCACGCGACTCGCGCTCGATGCAGGCTGGTATGCGGTGCTGCGTATTCCCGCCAGTCGGAGCGATGAGGAGGTGGCGATTGCGCTGCTTGAACAGGAGTCTGTGCTGATCCATCCTGGGCACTTCTTCGACTTTCCAGGCGCCGGCTACCTTATCGCCAGCCTGATCGCGCCGGAGGAAGATTTCCGTGAGGGATTCGGGAGGGTACTGCGGGCAATTGACAGAAACCTGCTGAAACTTTGAATCCTTTTTCTCCTGCGGCTATGATCAATCTATGATTCACGAAATTCTTGCGGTTGGCCCATTGCAGTGCAATTGTTCCATCGTTGGCGACGAAGTGTCGCATGAAGCGATGGTAATCGATCCCGGCGCGGATGTTTCCGAGATACTCGCGATCGTGAAGCGCCACGGACTTCAAGTGAAGCAGATCGTGGTGACGCACGCGCACTTGGATCACATTGGCGGAGCTATGCAGTTGAAGGCTGCAACCGGGGCTCCCATTCTACTGAACGAAAATGATGCGGCGCTGGTAGCGATGCTGCCGATGCAGGCGCAATGGCTGGGAATGCGCGATCCGGGCAAGGTGGAAATCGATGGCAATCCACAAGGTGGCGACAAGGTTGTGGCCGGAGCCTTGAGCGGAGAAATAATGCTAACGCCCGGGCATACCGAGGGTTCACTGTGTCTTTACTTCGCACCGGAGAAGAAATTGATTGCGGGCGACACTCTGTTTGCCGGGTCGATTGGGCGCACCGACCTTCCGGGGGGAAGCTATGAGAAGATTTTGCGCTCCCTGCATCACAAGGTGCTCGAATTGCCCGACGACGTGATTGTGGTTCCGGGGCATGGGCCACTGACCACGATTGGCGAGGAGCGTGAGGAGAATCCATTTCTGCAGGGATAGGGAAGCAGAATGCGTGAGTTCCTGCACGTATGAAAGAGTCGTTGTAGGATGGTTGCATTCAGTTTTGACGGAGCGTGTTATGTCAACTGCACTAGCGGGAGTTGAACCCCGGGAGATTTGGAAACACTTTGAAGCTTTGGCCGCGATTCCACGCGCCTCAACCAAGGAAGCAGCCGCCCGCGCACACGTGCTGAAACTTGCCGCCGGCCTGGGGCTGGAAGCCATTGTGGACGATGCGGGAAACGTAGTGGTTCGCAAGCCTGCATACCCTGGACGGGAATCCGCGCCGGTGACCGCGTTACAAGGTCATCTGGATATGGTCTGCGAAAAGAACGAAGGCACCGACTTTAACTTTGATACGGACGGCATCCGCATGGTTCGCAAGGAAGACTGGCTGTATGCGGACGGTACGACGCTGGGTTCTGATAACGGCGTGGGTGTGGCGGCGGCGCTGGCCGTGATGGAAAGCAAGACCATCAAGCACGGGCCGATGGAATTTGTGTTTACGGTGGAGGAAGAGACTACGCTGGGCGGAGCCTCGGCGTTCAAGCCCGGAGTGCTGAAAGCTCGTTACCTTCTGAATTTGGACAACGAAGAAAAAGGAACGCTGTGCATTGGTTGCGCGGGCGGGTTAAATACGAGGGCGCGGCGCAAGATTGGATTTGTAGCGCCTAGGGGCAACGCCGCTTATCGCGTAAAGGTGAGCGGGCTTAAGGGGGGGCACTCCGGTGTGGATATCCACCTCGGACGCGGCAACGCAGTGCGCATCCTTGGCGGAGTGTTGCAACTGGTGAACGAGGCTGCGCCGATACAGTTGGCGGACTTGAAGGGCGGCAGCGCGCATAACGCGATTCCACGCGAGGCATGGGCGGTGATCGTGACCGATGCGGCGAATGAATCGAAGTTGAAGGCCACGGTGGCGCAGTTTGCCGGCGATGTGAGGGTTGACCTGGGCGCGTTCGATCCAGACCTGCAGATCACGGTGGAAAAGGCCGAGCGCCCGGTGCAGGTGCTTGCGCCATCGGATGCGAAGCAGACTGTAGATCTGATCGCGAGCTTGCATCACGGCGTGCTGGCGATGAGTCCCGACGTGCCCGGACTGGTGCAGGATTCAACGAACGTGGCGACAGTTGGGCTGAAAGAGGGCGCGGTGGAGATTGTCACTAGCCAGCGCTCAGCAATTGAAGGCAGCAAGGACATTGCGAAGCGGCTGGTTGCAACCGCCTGCCAGCTCGCCGGATTTGAGACGGAGTACTCCAGCAGCTATCCCGGCTGGAAGCCGGAGCCGAACAGCGATATCGTTCGCAAGTCGAAGGAAGTTTTTGAGCAGATGTACGGCTCCACGCCTAACCTGATCGCCATGCACGCGGGTCTTGAGACCGGCGTACTGGGAGTAAATTATCCGGAGATGCAGATGATCTCCTTTGGGCCGCAGATCGAACATCCGCACAGCCCAGCGGAGCGCGTGCAGATTTCTTCGGTCGCGGAGTTCTGGGAGTATCTGACGGCGGTGCTGGAAAAGCTGTAAACGATCCGATGGAAGAAACGGCGTCTGCGATGGCAGACGCCGTTTCTATTACTGGAGAAGAAAGTCATTTCTTCTCAAAATCGACTTAACGCACGGCAGGGAGGATGACGCGCTCGGCGGCGGCTTGCAAGGCATGCTGCAATCCCGCAAGATTTTCGGCGGTGCTGAGATAGCTAATGATCATCATGCGCAGGACGCTTTTGCCATGCACATGGGTGCGGCTGATCCAGTAATGACCGTCGCGGTTGAACTCCTCGATGAATGCCTGATGCGCGGCTTCGACCTCGACGGCGTTGTCTTCATCGATGCCTCGCAGGCGGAAGTTGAGTATCGGCAGGGTCTGCGGCGCGGTGAGATCAAAATGCGTGGAGCTCTCAAACCACATTCGCATGTCAGAGGCGAGCTGCATCTGGCGCTCAATCATCTCCTCGTATGCCATGCGTCCATGGACGCGCAGGGTGAGCCAGAGTTTAAGTGAGTTCATGCGGCGCGACCACTGCGCGCTGACCTTGAAATTGTCGATCATACTGGCGCGGGCGGCGCGTGGCATGTAGGGCGACGCCACCGAGAAGGTTCGCTCCAGCATAGCGGGATGGCGGGTCAGGATAACTCCGGCGGCGAAGGGCATGGAGAGCCACTTGTGCGGATCGACGGTGATGGAGTCGGCGCGCTCGATGCCGCTGAGCAGTCCGCGATACTTGTCGCTGAATGCAGCGGCAGCACCGTAGGCGCCATCAACGTGCAGCCAGAGTCCGTAGCGTTCGGCGATGGAGGCAAGAGCGTTGATATCGTCGATGGCTCCCGAACTGGTGGTTCCGGCGGTAGCGACGATGCAGAAGGGCACGAATCCGCAGGCGTAGTCGGCTTCAATCTGCAGGATGAGGCGTGCGGTGTCAAGCCGAAGGCTGTGGTTGGCCGGAATGCGGCGCAGGGCTTTGCGTCCAAGGCCGAGCAGTCCTGCGGACTTTTCAAGTGAGTGATGCGACTCGGCGGAGGCGTAGAAAACGGGCCGCGCGCCGATGGTGGCAATGCCGTCTTCAATGGCATTGGGGAAATGGTGAGAGATGGCGAGGGCGAGCGCGGTAAAGTTAGCCTCGTTGCCCCCGCTGGTGAATGTGCCGTCGCAGAGAATCGCGTCGGGCGGCGCGGGGAGTGCCAGAGGGGCGAGCGCATCGGGGACAGACGCAGGCTTGTGCCAGCCAAAGCGCGATGCTATCCAGCCGATGGTTTCAGCCTCAAGGGTACTGGCGAACTGAGAGCGCGCAAGCGAGGCAAGCTGGGGATTGAGCGCAGAGACCAGCGCGTCGGCGAGCACGGCCATGTAGGTGGGCGTGGGATTCATGAGGCCAAAGTAGTTGGCAGCTGGGATGTGAAATCCCTTGTCGATCATCTCGCGGCAGAGGTCATCAAGGACAAGCGCAGCATCCGAGCCGAGTTCTGGCAGCGGGCGCGGCTGGTGAGAGACGGTACGCTCGTTAGCGGGTGGCTGTACAGCTCGATTGTTCAGAGAGGAGAAATACTGATCGATGCGGTCAATGAGCCGGTAGCCGAGCTCGCGGCGCTCATCACTGCTGAAGTCAAATCCCATCGGGTACTCGCTTCTTCACACAGGCACTGAAAACACGATGCAAGGTTAAGCTCTGCAAAGCAGTAGCCTTCCTCGCTATTAGTAGATCACGAGGGGCGGGGAATTGGTGCAAAAAAGTGTAGGAGGAATGGCAGGATCGTGCTCTGAATCGCAACCGAAAAGAAAGGTGAAGACTCCGTGGATCGAGGGATGGAGATCAAAAGCCCCACCCTTGCGACCGAAGGGCAGGGCACCGAAGATCAGACCAATTGGCTATTTCTGTTCGGCTGCTGCGTCGTCGTCTCCATCTTCTCCGCGCTTTTCAGGGCGAAGCAGCGGGAAGAGGATGACATCGCGGATGGAGGTCGAGCCGGTGAGCATCATGGTAAGGCGGTCGATGCCGATGCCTTCGCCTGCGGTGGGAGGCATGCCGTAGGAGAGGGCGCGGATGTAATCCTCGTCCATCTGATGGGCTTCGTCGTCGCCGCGCTCGCGTTCGGAGAGTTGCTGCTCGAAACGGCGGCGCTGCTCCTCGGGATCGTTGAGTTCGCTGAAAGCATTGCCGAGCTCCATGCCTGCGACATAGATCTCGAAGCGCTCGACGAAGTCAGGCTCGTCGCGCTTGTTTTTTGAGAGCGGCGAGATTGCGAGTGGGAAGTCATAGATGAAGGTAGGCTGCCAGAGATGCTCCTCGGCTACGGCCTCGAACATGTCGGCGATGGCGCGTCCGGCTGGCTCCTTGGGATCGTAAGGGAGCTGCACCTTAGCCTTTTGCAGGCGGCGGACGAGTTGTTCGATCTGCTCATCGCTCTTGAACCCGTCGAGGATCGGGGCACCGCCGGCAGATTCAGGCCAGTACTTGATAATGGCTTCACGCATGGAGAGGCGCTGGAAGTTGTTCCAGTCAATTTCGCGCTCGCCGAACTGGTTGACCAGGGTGCCGTTCACGTCGAGCGCAACCTGCTTCAGCAACTCCTCGGTCAGGTTCATCAGGTCGTTGTAATCAGCGTAGGCCTGGTAGAACTCAAGCATGGTGAACTCGGGATTATGACGGGTTGAGATGCCCTCATTGCGGAAGTTGCGATTGATCTCATAGACGCGGTCAAGTCCGCCGACGACGAGGCGCTTGAGATAGAGCTCCGGGGCGATGCGCAGGAAGAGGTCGATGTCGAGCGCGTTGTGATGGGTGGTAAAGGGGCGCGCGGCGGCTCCTCCGGCGATGGGTTGCATCATGGGAGTTTCGACTTCAATGAAGCTTCGTGCATCTAGGAAGCGGCGGATGGACTGCACGATGCAAGCGCGCTTGGTGAAGATCTGGCGCACTTCGGGATCGATAAGATCGACGTAGCGCATTCGATAGCGCAGTTCTACGTCAGTGAGGCCGTGGAACTTCTCCGGCATCGGGAGAAGATCCTTGGAGAGGAAAGTGAGGTCCTCTACGTGGACGCTAAGCTCGCCGGTGCGGGTACGGAAGAGATATCCTTTGACCCCGACATGGTCGCCGATGTCGAGAAGTTTATAAAGCTCCCAGAGCTTGTCGCCAACGGCGTCTTTCTTGACGTAGACCTGGAGCTTTTCGCCGGATTGCTGAAGGTGCGCAAAGCTGGCTTTTCCCATCAGACGGATGGCGATGAGGCGTCCTGCTACGGTGACGGAGACGCGCTCGGCCTCAAGTTGCTCGCCGGTGCTGGCGGCGTAAGAAGCTAGAATCTGGGGCACCTGGTGGCTGCAACTGAAGTGATGAGGGTAAGCTGGCTGACCGAGGGCTTCGATCTGCTGCAACTTCTGTTTGCGCAGGTTGTAAATGTTTTCGTCTAGGGACACGTGAAAATTGTATAACAGCAGGAGTGGTACTGCCCCACACTCAGCCCGAAAGCGGCGGAAAAACGGCAGGAAGGCAGAGAGAGACGACAATGAAAGACGAGAAACCGGAGAAGCAGGAAGAGAGTCCGTGGGTGGCGGTAGCGCGGTACTCCGAGATCGGATTCATGATTCCGGCGGCGGTGATCGTGGGATACCTGCTTGGATTGCTGGGGGATTACCTGCTGCATACGCACTGGATCTACCTGTTTGGCATTGTCTTCGGGGCGGTGGCGGGATTTGTCTCCATGATTCGGCGGGCACTGCAGGCGAGCGCCGATGAAGACAAGAAGGAAGACGGAAAATGATGGACGCTCAAGGGCCGGGCGAGCCGTATGAGGAAGGGCAGTTGCCGGCTACCCCGCATTTGCCAAAGGAAGGCGAATGTGGTCTACGCGAAGAGCCACGGGCGGAGGATTGGCCGGAATCTGGGGAACTGGGCCTGGTTGAGGTCTCTGCGCAGGAGATGGCGGATTATGGGGCCACGGTGCGGCGGATTGAGCGGATGATCGTGATCGTGGGAGTAGCCTGCGCGGTGGCTGCGATATGGCCCATGGGCTGGCCGCTGGCCGTGGGAGTCGTAATCGGAACCGCGCTGGCATGGATCAACTTCCGCTGGCTGGCGGCATCCGTGAACGCGATTGGCGAGCGGATTGTGAGGGCGAAAAGCGAGGAGCGCGGTGCGGCGGTAATCGCTCGCGGTGTGGGACGTATCTTCTTGATAGCGCTGGTTGCCTATGTTATCTTTAGCTGTTCCGTACGGGGTTTGGTGGGGTTTCTCGCAGGGCTTGCAATGCCTGTTGCCGCACTGATGTGTGAGGCCGTGTACGAGTTCGTCGCCAGCAACCGGCGATCATCCTGAGTGGGACTGACAAGACATTTACATGCATCAATTGCCATTTACCGTGCTCCTGAACCATCTGTTTGCCGGCCCCGTAAACGCACTGTTGCACGCGCTGGGGGTTCATCCTGCCCATCCAACCGCACCGATTCCCGACCACGTTGCCATGCAGGTTCTGGTCGTGGGGATTCTGATCGTCTTTTTTGCCGCGGTGCGCGCAAGTCTCTCGGTGGAAAATCCGGGTGCGCTCCAACACGTCATTGAGGGTGTTTACAACTTCATGGACGCGCAGAGCGAAGAGATTATCGGGCACGATAACAAGCCCTATCTCTCATACCTGATCACGCTGGGTCTATTCATTCTCACGTGCAACCTGCTGGGGTTGATTCCTTTCTTTGAGACGCCGACTGGCGTGCCGGTTGTGCCGTTGGGTTGCGCAGTGGTGACCTGGGTCTACTATCAGTTCCATGGCTTGAGGACAAACGGCGCAGGTTACATCAAGCACTTCATGGGACCGGTGTGGTGGCTCGCTCCTTTGATGTTTGTGATTGAGGTGTGCAGCCATCTTGCGCGCATGCTTTCACTGACCATCCGTCTTTTCGCCAACATGTTTGCGGGTGACATGGTGACGCTGGTGTTCTTCTCGCTGATGCCGATTGGCTTGCCGGTGCTATTCCTGCTGCTGCACTTTGGCGTTTCGCTGATCCAGACGTTCATCTTCGTGCTGCTGACGATGGTGTATCTGGGCGAAGCCACGGCGCACGAGCACTAGAAGGAATTTCGACATGAGTTTTGTAGTACGCCGCAAGCGTGAGGGCCTCCCATTGCGTGAAACGTCAACCACCCACTGGCGGCGAAATCTGAAGGAGCAATGACAATGAACAAGAAGCTTTTCGTAATGCTTTCCCTTATGGCTATCCTGATGCTGGCGACTCCGGTCTTCGCACAGGGCGAGCCTTCGGCCGCCGCTGCTGGTGGCACCAACTGGATTGCCCTCACCTCCGGTTTTGCGATGGCGATTGCCGCTGGGTTGGCCGCCCTTGGACAGAGCAAGGTGGCTGCTGCCGCTTGCGAAGGACTGGCCCGCAATCCCGCTGCCCGCGCTGGTATTCAGCTGGCCATGATTCTCGGCCTGGCCTTCATCGAATCACTCGTGCTGTTCACGCTGGTTGTGGTGTTCGCCAAGGTCGTAAAGTAAGGATTCGAGTTCACGCTGGCCCCCGCTGCGGCGGGGGCTTTACTGTGGTGGTGCGCCAGGCATGGCGCGTAGCGACCGTGAGCCAGTACAACCTGCTGGTAGGGCACATGCACGTGGCATGACTGCTCGTGACAAGTTGGAGTCTGTATTAAGTGGTAGCCGTTTTCGCACCGGCAGTGAAGGAAAGAGGAAGATCCGATGTCGCTCCGCAGCGCGCCTGGTACCTGGATCCCACTTGCAGTTGGGGCGCTGCTGTTTGTGCTTGGCTGCGCACGCTTGATTCACGCACATCGCTTGAGCCTGAGCGACGTAGTGCCCACTTTCTTGGCGGTCATTCCGGCATGGTTGTTGCTTTTCCTGATCGCCTACGTTGCTCAACACTCGCGCTTGGCATTGATACCTTTGTTTGCCGCCGGCGCAGTGCTGCTGCTCTCGTCGCCCATTTGTGATGTTGTGCTTGGGATAGCACTGATGGGGATCGCGGCGGTGGGTACTCTGAGTGACCGTCGGTGCGCCCGGGCTCTGGCCAACGGCCACGCGGATGCCTCCGGCGAGGTTAAGAAGGCGCAAGGAGAGGAATGACGCAACACCGAGACTGGTAAACCGGTCACCGTCTTTGGTGAGGTCGTCGCGTTAGATGTCTCACATCTCTGTTTGGCGACTTTCCCTGCTGCGTTGCGAAAGCTACTCCCCTCATTTCCGGTTGACGGAGCATCGGGCACTGGCAGCTGGCGCTGGGCGGTTTGTCGCCAACTCTGCAGATCTTTTCGTTCATAGATACGGTGAACTCGGCCAGCGGGCCACGCACTCCAACGATACGATACGCCAGGAATCTCCGTGAACTGGAGCATGTTCCCCGGCAGATTGCGCTTTATCCGGCCAGAATTGATCGTTACTACGCGGCCTTGCGGCGAGCAGTGTCTCCAAGTTCAGGTGTCAGCATGAGGGGCACCTCTTGTGGAATCCGGCGTCGGCGATAGCCAGCACAGGACGCACTTAGCGCAGTACGAAGTTTCAAACGTGCTTTATGAAGCTGCGACTTACTGTTACCTTCGCAGCATCCCATCAGAGTGGCAATTTCGTTGTGCTCGTATCCGTTGATATCGTGCAGTACGAGGATTTGTCGGTATCCCGGAGGAAGACTCTCGATGAAACGTTCCAGGGTCACACGGTCGATGGCTCCCGCAAGTATCTTGTCCTGTATCGCAAATTCCTTATGGGTTCCACTCTCTCCGTCACGCTCCAGAGTCTCTTCGAGAGAAACCTCTGGCAGTTCATGCCTGCGCATGTGCATGAGCACAACATTTACCGTTAAGCGTTGCAGCCAAAAGTAAAAGGCAGAATCGCCACGATACGTCGCGATCTTGCGAAAGACGAGGAGAAAGACCTCCTGCGTGAGATCTTCGGCAGCCTCGATATTGCCGATCATTCGGAAACAGAGCGAACTCACACGTTTCTTGTGGAGGGCGTAAAGAGATTGAAAGCACTCGCGGTTGCCTTGCTTGGCTCCCTTGATGGCCTCGGACTCTGACATTCCGGATGCAGGTATTCGTCCTGGGTCAGTCAATATAAGTCCTCGTTGCCCTTCAGCTTCAATGTTTCTATGCATCTAACTAGGGGTGATGTATCCGTCAGCTTTCGACGCTATGTCTTCTATTAGGATCGGGCGGTACTCCAGTTGCAGTATCTTTTCTAGTCTGGTGGCCTTCTCGAGTCTGAGCTAAATTGACCAAGTGTGAAATTAGTCCGTCAGAAACTCGTATATGCGCTCGCAAGTGTATTAAGTGTGTGTTTAACATTCACAGTTGCGCATTCCGTTTAGCGATATACTCAGTCCACTCGGGAAATGCTCCGGATTACCCGTCCGAGTTGGGAGACCCCGATGGCCACGAAACGTAATGTCATCTCTGATAAGAGACCGCGAAAGACTCCGGCGAAACAGCCTTTGTCTTTGTCCCCCGTGCCGTCTGCGGTCAAATTAAGCCCCGTAGCATCATCTGAGCCACCACCTTCTTTTGATCCAAGCGCCCTGCTTACAAAACTCTTGGTCGGAAGGTCTACTCAGGAATACAAAGCGGCTGAATCCGTCTTCTTGCAGGGCGACGCCGCGGATGCTGTGTTTTTCGTTCAGAGCGGCAAGGTGAAACTCACGGTTGTGAGCACGCATGGCAAGGAGGCCGTCGTCGCCATCCTGACGGAAGGCAGTTTCTTTGGGGAGGGATGTCTTACAGGCCAGCCATTCCGCATTTCCACTGCCAGCTCAGTTGAGCGGAGCACAATTCTGCGAGTGACAAAGCAGGCAATGGTCGCACTTCTCCATCAGGACCCGCAGTTTGCGGAACGTTTTCTCGCCTATCTTCTTTCCCGGAACATTCGCATGGAGGCAGACCTGGTGGATCACCTTTTCAACTCCAGCGAAAAGCGTCTCGCCCGCCTTCTCCTGCTGATGGCCAACTACGGCCATGAGGCGAAGCCCATACCGCTCATCGCGAAAATGAGTCAGGAAACCCTGGCCGAGATGATCGGCACAACCCGCTCGCGGGTCAGCTTCTTCATGAATCGGTTCCGGGAGCTGGGCTTCATTGAATACAATGGCGGCGGCATGCAGGTTCACAGTTCACTGGTCAGCGTCGTGCTTCACGATTAGTGCGGGGCCGGTGGCTGCAGAGCCGCTACGCTGTACTCGCCGCCGCTCGTCCCATGAAACTGGTGATCGTCTGCTTGAGTTGTGAATCGCATTCATCGGCGATGGTCATCACGTCGGTGAGCAGCAAGCTGAAATCCACGCTGCTCAGGTTCTTCTGAAGAGTGTGGAAGATGCTCACCTGCAGGATCCGAGATTCTTCCACGATCATCGGAATCGAATAGCCTTGTGACTGGCGAACTTTGCCATGCTGAACGGCGGCTTCTGACACCTGTTTCGTCCCAAGGTTTCGCGGCACTCTCAACCGGTGAACAAGTTCCTCAAGCAGCTTCGGGAGATGTCCGGTACGTTGCTCCTTGCTGAGTGGTACACAGGTCAGTTCTTCCTCGCCATCAACTCGGTCGAGCCAGTCCTTGATGGTCGCCGGGGTATCGCGCTCCAATATTGCGGCTACTCGCTCTGGGTTGGTCATCTTTCGCACCCCCTTGTTCTTCAATTTCTCCCGGATTTGTGCGACAAGCGTTTGGGGCGCCAGGGGTTTCAATAGGACTTCGTCGGCTTGCAGCAGGATGGCACTCATCGCCTCCTTCAGCGCAGGAAACCCCGTATACATCAATGTGACCGCATCCGGATTGGTGTGGCGCATCGCACTGACCACCGTGAAGCCGTCCGCCGCTCCCGGCATGTGCAAGTCGGAGAGCAGCACATCAAAGGTTTCCGTGTCGATCAGATGAAGAGCCTCGCCAACGTTGGATGCGGTCGTGACCCTGAACTGGTGGAACGTCAACACACCCCTCAAAGTGGTACGAATCTTTTCATCATCATCTACAACCAGAATCTTCGGCTGTTCCAAGCTCTCTTCTAGTGTCGCCATTTCAATTCCTTTTGATGAAACCCGGCCTCAGCGAACTCAAGAGAGCGTGGATGGGGCGTCTCTCCCAGCTTGAGCGGGTCATCTTGCAATTCTTGCAGTGGATAGTCACTGTCGGTGTGAAGACTGCGGCAAACTAAGTATTGAACGCTTCTGGCTTGGAGGACTGATCACAATTGACCATCGTGAGCGCTTTACAGGAGAAAGCGCTATGCGGAAGCAGCGTCTCGCTGTGCGAAACTCCCGATTCTTTCTTCACTGATCACTGTTGATCAGTTTTCTCCGTCCTGCACTTCCATAATCTCAAAGATGGCGCCCGGTTCTGCAAAGGTCACAGAGGCAACGCGCGCGACACACACGGAGAGCTGACCGAAGGGACAATATGTACATCGAAACAATGAACACCGAAAAGATCAAAGGGCTATTCAG